>JAEEGK010001539.1_pt1 | contig 58106 bp, 46 predicted proteins | sample 8958771 | NCBI WGS metagenome assembly JAEEGK01 (sample SAMN16246547, study PRJNA631951) | gut metagenome | biome: gut microbiome; feature: rumen; material: SC-attached | host: Bos | place: Iran: Karaj | collected 2018-10 | reverse complement strand
CAGCGCAGCCACAACTACGCCATCGTCGACGAGGTCGACTCCGTGTTGATTGACGATGCCCGTACGCCGCTCATCATCTCTGGTCCCGTTCCTAAGGGCGACGATCAGATGTTCGAGGAATACCAGCCGCTGGTGGAGCGCCTCGTTGAGGTGCAGCGCAAACTGGCCACCCAGTATCTGGCTGATGCGAAGCAGAAGATTTCGCAAGGTCAGGAAATGATGGAACAGGGCCAGAAGAAGGAAGCTCAGGAGATGCTCGATCAAGGTTTCCTGTCGCTGTTCCGCTCGTTCAAGTGCATGCCTAAGAACAAGCCCCTCATCAAATACCTCTCTGAAGAAGGCATCAAGTCGGGCATGCTGAAGACCGAGGAAATGTATATGGAGAACAACAACCGCCGCATGCCCGAGGCTGTGGAACCCCTCTACTTTGTGGTTGAGGAGAAGTTGAACTCCTGCGAGTTGACTGACAAAGGTACCGACTGGCTCGCATCCCAAGTGAACGACCGCGACCTGTTCGTGCTGCCCGACATCACTTCGCAGCTTTCAGCCCTTGAGGCCGATACGAGCCTGAGCGAAGAGGAGCGCATCGACAAGAAGGACGAGATGCTCAACCACTACGCTGTTCAGTCGGAGCGCGTCCACACCATCCGCCAGTTGCTCAAGGCCTACTGCATGTTCAATAAGGACGACGAGTATGTGGTCATCGACGGTGAAGTGAAGATTGTCGACGAGCAGACGGGACGTATCATGGAGGGACGTCGCTGGAGCGATGGTCTGCATCAAGCTGTCGAGGCTAAAGAGCACGTCAAGGTGGAAGCAGCTACGCAGACTTTCGCCACCATCACCCTACAGAACTATTTCCGTATGTATCACAAGTTGGCAGGTATGACGGGTACTGCTATCACTGAGGCTGGTGAGTTATGGGACATCTACAAACTCGACGTGGTTGAGATTCCTACCAACAAGCCCGTCATCCGAAACGACATGGATGACCGTATCTACAAGACCGCTCGTGAAAAGTATCGTGCTGTCATTGAGGAAGTTGTGAAGATGCGCAATGCCGGACGTCCTACGCTGATTGGTACGACATCTGTGGAAATCTCTGAGCTTTTAAGCCGTATGCTCGATATGTATCAAGATCCTGAGACGGGCAAGCGCGAGGGTATTCCCCATCAAGTACTGAACGCAAAACTGCACCAGAAAGAGGCTGATATCGTTGCACTCGCTGGTCAACAGGATTCTAACGGAAAGGGTGCCGTCACCATCGCCACCAACATGGCTGGTCGTGGTACCGATATCAAGCTGTCGCCCGAGGTGAAGGCTGCAGGTGGTCTGGCCATCATTGGTACCGAGCGTCACGAAAGCCGACGTGTTGACCGCCAGCTGCGTGGCCGTGCAGGTCGTCAGGGCGACCCTGGCTCCTCTGTGTTCTATGTCTCTCTCGAAGACAAGCTCATGCGCCTCTTCGCCTCCGAGCGTATCGCCTCCGTCATGGACCGTCTGGGCTTCAAGGAGGGTGAGATGATTGAGTCGCCCATGATCTCGAAGAGCATCGAGCGTGCCCAGAAGAAGGTCGAGGAGAACAACTTCGGTATCCGTAAGCGCCTCATCGAGTACGACGATGTGATGAACAAGCAGCGTACCGTCATCTACGAGAAGCGCCGCCATGCCCTCATGGGTGAGCGCATCGGCATGGATATCTCCAACATCATCTGGGACCGCGTGGTCAACATCATCGAGAACAACGACTACAATGGTTGCCGCGAGGAGTTCCTGCACATTCTCTCGATGGAGGTGCCATTCTCCCAAGAGGAGTTCATCGAGAAGCAGCGTGAGCAGCTCGAGGAAGAGGCTTTCCAGGCTGCCATCGGCAACTTCAGCCGCAAGACCGAGCATATCCGCGAGGTGGCCCAGCCCATCATCAAGCAGGTGTTCGAGGACCAGGGTGCCATCTACGAGCGTATCATGGTGCCCCTGACCGACGGTCGCCGCATGTACAACATCCCCTGTAACCTGCGCGAGGCCTACGAGACGGAGTCAAAGTCCGTCGTCAAGGAGTTCGAGAAGGCCATTCTGCTCCACATCATCGACGACTCGTGGAAGGAGAACCTGCGCCAGCTCGACGAACTGAAGCACTCTGTGCAGAACGCCAGCTACGAACAGAAGGACCCGCTGCTCATCTTCAAGCTTGAGTCGGCCAAGGTGTGGGACAACATGATCAACGAGATGTACAACCGCATCTGCTCCATCCTCACCCGTGCCCAGATTCCTGTCGTCGAGCATGTCCAGGAGGCAGCCCCTGAGCAGCACACCCAGCGCCAGCAGTACACCGAGTCGAAGCAGAACCTCGACCAGGAGCAGCTGACCGACCCCAACCAGCGTGCCGCCGCTCAGCAGGACACCCGTGCTCAGCAGCCCCGCAATCCGGTCATCAAGGATAAGCTCCCAGGCCGCAACGACCCCTGTCCCTGCGGCTCCGGCAAGAAGTTCAAACAGTGCCACGGACGAGGGCTGGTGTGATGAAGTGAGAAGTGAAAAGTGAGAAGTGAGAAGTACGCTTCTCACTTTTTCGCTCCTAAAATTTTTTTCTTCCAAAATAAAGTTGTACCTTTGCACCGAAAAAGGAGCGGGAACTACCGAAAGAAAAGACTCACCAAGAGCCTATTTCCGAATTTCAGTAGGATGAACTAATTCATCAAATTTCCCTAATCCGTTGGAATCTAAATCATTACTGCGTATGCATTACCCCATGCGCTGAGGAAGAGGAATGCAAAGCCCCTCCCCAAAAGCCCCTCCCCGACCCTCCCCCGTAGGGAGGGAGAGTTAAAGTTAGCATTAAGGTTCCCGTTAAGGTTCCCGTTTTCGTTTTCGTTTTCGTTATCGTTAAGGTTATCGTTAAGGTTATCGTTAAGGTTTTCGTTAAGGTTATCGTTAAAAATGTCTTGGTTTCTCCTCACCAGCCGTAATCCCAAGGTCTCTGAGCTCAGGCTGCAGTCTGAGAACAACGAGCGCAGGAAGCAAAACCTGCCGCCGCTCAGTTTTTTCGTACCCTATCAGTTCCTGCAGCGCCAGAAGCCCGACCGCCTGTCGCCGACTGCCGACCCGCATGCCACTGGTGAGCACAGCAACCAGATTCGTGCCGCCCTCCATCGCTACATCTTCGTCTGTGCCGACGAGGACGAGCTGGCAGCCACGCTGCGCAAGCCCTGGAACATCGCCGAACAGCGGCTGCAGTTCTTCCACGACCGTCAGGGCCGCCGCGTTACCATTCCCACCGACGAGATGGACGTATTCATGCAGGCATGTGCCGATGAGCGCCTGAATTTCGAGATCTTCCCCTCCCTCGACGAGGTGGAGATTGGCGAGGAGGTGCGACTCATCACCACCCCCTTCAGTGGCCGCAACGTCAAGATCCTGGCCAAGCGCCACACCAGCAAGGGCACCCGCCTCACCGTAGAGGTACAGCTCTTCAACACGCCCATCTCCGTCCGTCTCCACGACATCAAGGACGAAGACCTGCAATATACCAAGGTCGACGACCGCAAGCAGCAGTCGCGTGACAGCAAGCTCGTCACCAGCTTCCAACGCCAGCTCATCGACATCCTCAGCCGTCGTATCAACGACAAGGAGACCCCCGAGAGTCGCATAGCCGACGCTGCCACCCTCGACCACATCTATCATTTCCATGGTCATCAGTTCACCAGCGACCCGCTCCGCCGCCGTTTCCTGGCCATGATGCTTATCTGCGCCCATCTGCGCCACGACGCCGAGGCCACCACTACCCAGCTCCAGGCCGCCCAACAGGAGCTCGACCTCCTCAACACCCGTCCCGAGAGCCGTGCCGCCACCGACGTCCGCGCCTATCTCCACCTCGCCCTCTACCTCGCCACCGCCACCCCCCAATACCGCACTGCCGCCAAGCAGTACGTCCGCGACAACAACCCCCACTCCGAAGACCTCCGCCGCCTTCTCTCCCTGTTGTGTAGGCATGAGGCTTCAAAAATAACAGGATAGTCTGATTATCCACATATTATATATTTACTCAATGAAAGTAGTATTATTAGCAGGCGGTTTTGGAACTCGCATCAATGAAGAGTCCCAATACAAGCCTAAGCCGATGATTGAGATTGGCGGTATGCCGATTCTGTGGCATATTATGAAAGAGTATGCCTATTATGGCCATAATGAGTTTATTATCTGCGCTGGTTACCGGCAGGATTATATAAAAGATTGGTTTGCCAATTATTTTCTCCACAATAGTGATGTCTCCTTTGACTTTCGTAATGACAAAAACGAAATGACAGTACATGAGAGCCATTTAGAACATTGGAAGGTAACTATTGTAGACACTGGCTACAAAACTATGACGGGAGGACGTATCAAACGGATTCAAAATTATATTGGCAAAGAGCCATTTTTTATGACCTATGGTGATGGCGTTTGTGATGTCGACATCAACAAACTGCTAAAGTTTCACCAGATGCACGGAAAAATCGCCACACTGACAGCAGTTAAAATAGCACAAGAGAAAGGTGTTTTAAATATTGGTGGCGACAATGCAGTTAAATCATTCCGTGAAAAGAACCTGAATGATAGTGTCCCTATTAATGCAGGATACATGGTACTACAACCAGAGATATTTGATTACCTGACAGATGACAACTGCATATTTGAGAAAGAGCCCCTAATGAAACTTGTAGAAGAAGGACAACTGATGTCATATAGCCACACAGGTTTCTGGCAGTGTATGGACAATGTCCGTGAACGTGATATGCTCGAGAAGCTCTCGCAAGCAGGGATTGCTCCCTGGAAGAAATGGGAACGCGTTCTACCTAAACAATAATAAGAAACGATATGACAAAGAAAGAAAAATTAAAGAAGCAGATACTCGATTTAACCAGAGAGTATTATCAAGAAGTGCATGCTCCACAGCCAGCCTTTGAGGCCGGGAAGACACGTGTTAACTATGGTGGCCGATATTTTGATGACAAGGAAATGGTTAACCTTGTAGATGCTTCATTGGATTTCTGGCTGACAGCAGGTCCTTGGGCGCACAAATTTGAAACGCGTTTTGCAAAATGGCTGGGAGTAAGATATTGTTCTCTATGTAACTCTGGTTCATCAGCTAATCTGCTGGCTTTCTCTGCTTTGACGGCTCCCGAGTTAGGCATCCGTCAAATTAAACGTGGCGATGAGGTCATTACCGTAGCTGCTGGTTTCCCCACAACTGTCGCTTGTATCGTCCAATACGGTGCAGTACCTGTGTTTGTTGACATGAGCATAGAAGAAGGAAACATTGATACCAAACAGTTGGAAGAAGCAGTCTCCCCAAAGACGAAGGCGGTAATGGTAGCTCATAGTCTTGGCAATCCTTTCAATTTACAGGCTGTTGTTGACTTTTGCAGGAAGCACGATCTTTGGTTAGTGGAGGACAACTGTGATGCTCTCGGCTCTGAATACTATATTGATGGAGAATGGAAAAAGACAGGTACTATCGGTGATATTGGCACATCAAGTTTCTATCCTCCCCATCACATGACTATGGGTGAAGGCGGTGCTGTCTATACCAATAACCCAGAACTACACAAATATATAAATAGTTATCGTGACTGGGGAAGAGATTGTTGGTGTGTCGGTGGCGTAGACAACACCTGTGGATGCCGTTTCACTGGTCAGTTTGGCCAGTTACCCCAGGGGTATGATCATAAATACGTTTACAGTCATTTAGGCTACAACCTCAAAGCAACAGACCTTCAAGCTGCCATTGGCTGCGCACAGTTGGAGAAGTTAGACTTTATCGTTAAACGTCGTCGTGAGAATTATCAGACTATGTATGACGGATTGAAGGGTTCTTTCGGACTGTTGCTCCCCGAGCCTCAGAAAAACAGCAAACCCAGTTGGTTTGGTTTCTTCATTACCGTCAAGGAAGATGCCAGTTATACCCGCAATGAACTGACCTGCTATTTGGAAGAACACCAGATACAAACCCGTAACCTTTTTGCCGGGAACCTGCTGATGCATCCTGCCTTTGAGGAATATGTAGAAGGTAAGGACTACCGCGCCATTGGTGAACTGCCAATAACGACAAGCATTATGAAGAATAGTTTTTGGTTGGGCGTTTATCCCGGCATGACGACTGAGAAACTTCAGTATATGATCAAAACCATCAAAGATTTCGTTGCTTCCAAAGTTAAGTAACAATGATAGATATATTCAATAATTTTTATAAAGGCAAAAAGGTCCTTGTAACCGGACATACGGGTTTCAAGGGGAGCTGGTTATCTGTATGGCTTCACGAACTCGGCGCAGAGGTTGTAGGCGTAGGTCTAGAGCCCTACAGCGAGAAGGACAACTTTGTTCTTTCTGGTATCGGTAAGAAGATTAAGGCTGACATTCGTGCTGACATCCGCGATGGCGAGAAAATGAAGGAAATATTTGTCCAATATCAGCCGGAAATTGTTTTCCACCTTGCTGCACAGCCGTTGGTACGTCTCAGCTATGAAATTCCTGTAGAGACCTACCAGACTAATGTGATGGGAACCATCAACATTATGGAAGCAATCCGAGCAATTCAAACCGTAAAAGTGGGAGTGATGGTAACCACAGACAAATGTTACGACAACAAGGAGCAGATGCGAGGCTATAAAGAGGATGACCCCCTTGGGGGGTATGATCCCTATAGCTCCAGTAAAGGTGCATGTGAGATAGCAATCCAGAGTTGGAGACGCAGTTTTTTTAATCCTGAAGATTACGGGAAAAAACATCATGTCAGTTTGGCCAGTGTTCGCGCAGGCAATGTGATAGGCGGCGGAGATTGGGCAAAAGACCGTATTATCCCGGATTGCATCAAAGCTCTGGAATCCGGTAAGCCGATTGATATCCGCAACCCCAAGGCAGTACGACCATGGGAGCATGTTCTTGAGCCTTTAAGCGGTTATTTGCTTCTAGCACAGAAGATGTGGGAACATCCTACAAAGTATTGTGAAGGTTGGAATTTCGGCCCAGAAGAAGATTCTGTATCTACTGTTTGGGAGATGGTAACGAATCTGATTCGAATTTTTGGAATGGGTGAACTAAGAAATGCTTCAACCCCTAATGCTCTGCATGAGGCAAACTTGCTGTTGCTTGATATTAATAAGGCTAAGAAAAGACTTGGTTGGAAACCAAGATTGGACTTGAATCAGACCATAGATTTGGTTGCTGATTGGTATAAACGCTATAAGAGCGTAGATGTTTATAAGATTTGTGTGGAAGAGATAAACATTTTTGCTAACCGATGATAGTTGGGATAGTTAACCCCGTTGAAGAAATTGCTTCTAAGCTGAAATCTTCAGGGATAGATTTTGTTTCGCTTCTACGTTCTGATAATAACAAGAAGGAGGTAAAAGATCTCAATCCTGATGTTATTATTTGCAGAAACAGGGATGACATTTCACAGTTTATAGATGATTGCCCAAATCTTAAATTCATTTTTATTGTTGAGGTGGGCTTGGAAAGATTACCTTTTGAAAAGCTAATACGTCATAATGTTAGAGTAGCAAACACAAGCGGCATCAGTTCTGATGTTATGTCTAATTATGTTATGGCTTGTATTTTAGACCATGCGACCCATCTGCAAGAGGATTACGAAAACAAGCAAAGACATATTTGGAAGAAATACCAGTGTACAAATAGTTTGAAAGGCAAGACTTTACTTGTTGTAGGAGCAGGGAGGACTGGTTCAGCAATTGCAAAAAAGGCTAAGGCATTTGGCTTGAAAACAATAGGAATTGTAAGAAATAGAAGACAGATAGATTCTTTTGATGAGGTCGGTACTCTTCAGGAGATGGATGCATTTCTTTCCATGTCTGATTATGTGGTATGTGTAATGCCTTTAACACCGGCCACACATCATCTTTTTGACAAAAAAAGGTTTTCAAAAATGCGTCCAAATACAGTCTTTATCAATATATCCAGAGGAGGCTTGGTTAATGAACAAGACCTTTTGGAAACCATTGAAAGACAAGGTATTGAAAAGGTATATTTGGATGTGTTTGAAGTGGAGCCCCTTTCAGATAGCCATACTTTCTGGGATAATCCTAAGATTATTGTGACGCCACATCAATCAGGCAGGCTGATAGATTATATGGACAGGGCAATGAGTTTATTCATTAAGAACTATAAAGCCTTCTGTAAGGGAGATAAAATGCCTAACGAGGTGAATCTGGAACAGCGGTATTAAATATGCGGCAAAGAATTGAGTGGATAGATATAGCAAAAGGTTTGGGTATGCTGATAGTGATAGCAGGTCATACAGTATCATTACGTTATAGCTATCCACTATATGCATTTCATATGCCCCTGTTTTTTTTCCTATCAGGATTGGTGATGAAGGACAAAAAAGAATATTTCAAGGACTTTGTTCTTAATAAGACAAATGCTCTTTTAAGGCCATGGGTAATCATGCTGTTAATCAGCTTTCTTGTGTGTTGTATCATCCCTCAATGGCGTCAGGCTATATCTTTTCGGGCTATATTAGCAGACCTTTATACTTCAAATACTAATATTCTTCAGAATTCATCTCTGTGGTATTTGGTTTGCTACTTTTTTGTTCTTGTATTATTTTATCCCATCACCAGGGTAAAACGTACACCGTCGGTCATTGTTCTTTTCTTTGTACTGGCAGTTTCATTTTTATGGATGAAAACCATATTAGACAAGTCAACTCTACCATTTCATAGGTTACCATTTAAGATTGATTCAGCATTGGTCGCTTTAGTTTTCTTTTGCATTGCCAATTGGAACAAGGAGATAATCATGAAGTTCTTTTCGAATCATATAAATGGAATGCTGATACTATTGATTTCAGTACTTTCAGGTTGGCTATGTGTATTTAATGATTGGAGTAATATCAATTCTTTGGATTTTGGAAGATACAGATTACTTTATTATCCTATAGCGCTGTTAGGCATTTTGTCCATCTGTTTAATAAGTCAATGGATATCGAGTCTAAAGAGTACTGGTGTAAGGTATTTCTTTCAGTTTTACGGAAAGAACTCCTTGCTGATATTCGGTTTCCAGTCCCTATTTATACGACTTTATTTGTTGTTCTTTAACAACATACAGAGTTTGGAAATGCAATTGTACGGTGATAATCCCGTTATTCATCAAGCGGGGGCTTTTATCGTGGTCAGCTTTGTGTTGTCCCCGTCAATAGTTTTCTTATTTGAATTCCTCAGAAAGAAGAATATTAAAATCATATAGAAGTGAATAGAATACACATTCTTGACTGTACCCTTCGTGATGGAGGTTATGTCAATGATTGGAAATTTGGAGATGGCAATTCCAGGCAGATTGTGGATTATGTAACCCGTTCAGGCGTAGATTATGCAGAATTGGCTTTCATTCGTTTGTGCGACTATCAGAAAGACAAAATGGAATTCTCTAATATGGATCAAATAACAAGAATTTTCCGTCCATCGAGTTATCCTTTGGCAGCTATGGTAGAGATTGGTTATGGTTATCCTGTCGAAAATTTTCCTCTGCATTCCAAGGATACAGCTGACCTTATTCGCCTTGTAGTCTGGAAACGAATGATGAAAGAAAGTTATGAATATGCAAAATGTCTTATTGATAAGGGCTACCAGGTGGGAATACAGGCTACGCGTATTGAGCAGTATTCTTATGAAGAATTTAAAGAGTTTGTCAGATTCTTTTCAACTCTTCAGCCAACAGCAATATACATAGTTGACACATTTGGTCTTCTGACAAAAGATCGGCTATTGAAATATGCAGCTATTGCCGATGACAATATTGGTGATGGTATTTATGTTGGATATCATGCTCATAATAATATGCAACAGGCGGTAACTAACATGCATGCCATAATTGAGACCCAATGGAAACATGATATTATCCTTGATGCATCTATTATGGGCATTGGAAAAGGTGCGGGTAATCTGTGTCTGGAACTACTCGAAAAATATCTCAATGAGAATTATTCTGCTAATTATCAAGAGGAATACCTATATGAGTGTGCAGAGAAATATATCCAGCCTATTTTTACTAAAAAGCCATGGGGATATTCAATACCATATATGCTCTCTGCAAAATTCGAACGGAATCCATCTTATGTCCCATATTTGACAAAAGCAGGACTGACATTTACACAGATGTCAAAAGTCTTTCAATTGATGCGCGAAAGAGATGAAGGAATCCGCTACGACATAGGAATGTGTGACAGCTTAATTAAAGAAATATATCCGACATATGAGCCTAAGATCTGAAACGTTATCTGGAATGAAGTGGTCTGTTTTCGGTTCTTTTGGAAGCAGTGGTATTAACTTCATTCTAGGCATAGTATTGGCTCGACTCCTTACGCCAGCTGACTATGGAGTCGTTGGTATGACTGCCATTTTTTTTGCGTTGGCAGGACAATTTATAGATAGTGGTTTTAGTGAGGCTCTTATCCGGAAAAAAGACATGACTGATACAGATGCTTCAACCATGTTCTTTTTCAATCTAACTATAAGTTCATTATTTTGTATACTTTTTTGGTTTTTCTCAACAGATATTGCTAATTATCTGAACGCGCCAATTTTAGAGAACATCATAAAGGTTAGTGCTTTATCTCTTATTATAGGTGCCATGGGAAGTGTGCAAGGTGTTATTTTTACCCGAAATATTGATTTTAAGACCCCTTCGCTAATCTCTCTCCCTATTCAAATATTAGTTGGATGCATCGCTATTGTGTTAGCATATTTAGGGTTTGGCCCATGGGCTCTCGTAATACAAGGTTTCACTGGTACAGTACTAAATGTTTCTTTAAAATGGTACATATCAAAATGGCGTCCTAAGCTGGTGTTTTCTTGGAAGTCATTTCGTGAAATGATCGGATTTGGAGGAAATCTCACTTTAAATTCATTTCTTGATAAATTCTATTCAGATGGCCTTGCTATGGTAATTGGCAAATATTATACGCCATCACAATTAGGGTATTATGCGAAGGGACAGCATTTTTCAAAGATACCTACAACATCCTTGTATGCGATAGTTGGAAAAGTTACTTTTCCTGTTTTAGCAAAGATTCAAGATGAAGAAGAACGACTGATGAGTGCCTATAGTCGTATATTACGCATGCTGTCTCTCATAATATTCTTTTCAATGTTTATGATGGTAGCGTTGGCAAAGCCCCTGACCATACTTCTTTATTCAGAACGGTGGGCTCCATCCATTATCTTTGTACAGATATTTTGCTTTAGATATCTTATATATCATGTTCATGCTGTTAATTGGAACCTTTTGATGGTAAAAGGAAGGTCAGACTGGGCACTAAAAAAAGAACTAATCAATAAGCCAATTAATTTTTTGAGTGTTTTCATAGCTTTGCCATTTGGACCTGTTTGGATTGCCGTCGCTTGTATGCTTGCTTCCTGGAGTAACATAATTGTTAACACTTGGGTGGCAGGACATTTATTTAACTTCGGTCTCAAGAAACAATGTTCTGACTTTGTGCCATATCTGATAACAGCTTTATTATCGGGGACACCTTCTCTAATAATTGCTACCTTCTGCGATTTTCACCCATTAGTTACAATCATCTTATGTGGTTGCTTGTCATCCATCTTATATTTTGGGTATTACTATTTACGCAAAGATCCGATATTCTTTGAATTTGTCAGTCTGACTCCTCTAAAACGTTTTATCCCTCTCAAAACGACCAATGAATAGTACTCCACTTCTTTCTATCTGTATTCCGACATGGAATAGAGGTAAGTTTCTCGCATTGTCATTGGATTCAATTCAGGAGCAATTAAAAGATGTCAATATTTCTGAAGTTGAATTATTTGTCTCAGATAATGCTTCTGATGATAATACTGCTGAGATTGTTCAAGAGCGGATCAACTCTGGAATGCCTATTGTCTACAACCGTAACAACGAAAATATTGGTGCTGCAGGTAATTTTTATAAATGCATGCAATGGGCTTCGGGTAAGTATATATATATATTAGGCGATGATGACATTTTACATCCAGGATCTATAGCCTACATCTTAGATGTTTTGCGAGAAAAAGATTATGGTATCATTCATTTCTTCCAAGGACAAATTGAAAACTCAAATTTGTCAGAATTGGTTTATTCAGATATCGACAAGTTTTTGTGTAGTATATCATTTTGGATTACATTTGTAAGTGCCAATATTTTTCGCAAGGACATTGTAAAGCAGATTGATCCTGAACCATACAAAAAAACCCATTTCCTACAACTACCATTCTATATAACCTCAGCATTAAGTCAATCTCAAAATTTACTTGTATGCAAATCAATAATTGACACCCTTGATTTTGTGAATAATGGTGGTTACCATTATCACAAGGTATTTGTACAAAACTATTTGAATATATGGAGAGAATATCTTAACAAAAAACAAATAAAAAGAAGTACATATAAATTTCTAAAACGTGATATCTATTGTAAGCATGTTGATGAATTTAACTATCAACTTCTCATAAAACGTGTAAATATTATATCTGAAACAGAATCATATTTAAAAACTCGGCATGGTTACAAAATCAAAGGTGCCTGGAGAATTCTATTCAAATATTATGGTTCAGAATTATATTTTTACAAATCTCTTGCTAGGTATACGGTAAGGCATCTTAAAGAGAAAATGAAACATTAAGTAACGAAATAATGAAACCCAAAGTACGAGCAATTGCTTTTTATCTACCGCAATTTTTCCCAACACCAGAAAATGACAAATGGTGGCAGCCTGGCTTTACGGAGTGGACAAATGTCGGAAAAGCTAAGCCACTGTTCAAAGGGCATTATCAACCTAGAGTGCCTGCCGATTTAGGATATTATGATTTAAGAGTTCCAGAAACACGCGAAAAACAGGCTGCACTTGCACGTAATGCAGGTATCGAGGGGTTCTGTTACTGGCATTATTGGTTTGAGGGACGTAGACTTTTAGATCAAGTTTTTAAAGAGGTTGTTGAAACAGGGAAACCAGATTTTCCTTTCTGCTTGTGTTGGGCGAACCACTCATGGTATGCTAAAACCTGGGACCCAAACTCACCCGACAAAATGCTGATTGAACAAACATATGGAGGAGTCAAAGATTATACAGAGCACTTTTACGAATTGTTAGCGGCTTTTAAAGACAAAAGATATATAAAAGTTGATGGAAAACTTGTTTTTGGTATTTTTGATACTCATTTCAAGGATTTTTCAACATTCCGTAGTACTTGGAATCATTTAGCCAAAGAGAATGGTCTCGAAGGCTTTCATTTTTTTGGCTTGTGTCTTCAACCTTATATGATGACAGATGCCATTAATAACGGATTTGAGAATGTGGCCATGGGAACGATTATTGATGGCAGATATGAAATAGAACATGGCATTACCAGATGGGTAAAGGAGAAGATGAGAGACTATTTTCATAAGCCTTATGTCTTAGACTATAATCAATATGTTCATTATGCATTGAACTACTTTAATAATCATTATGAAGATAGTCCCCAAATGATACCTTGTATTGAATCTGGATATGACCATTCTCCTCGAAGCGGTTGGCGGGGTATCATTTATGACTCATTTACACCTGAAAAATGGGGCGTTCTGTCCAAGGAAATCATTAATTTGATTGCAAATAGCCAAACGCACCCAAATAAACTTTTGTTCATTAAAGCTTGGAATGAATGGGCCGAAGGGAATTATTTAGAGCCCGACCTTAAATATGGGACAAAATTCTTAGATGAATTTGCAAAAGCGATTTATGAATAGTGAAAGCGTTGTTAAAAGAAATAATAAAGACTTTTCGTGAGGTAATTTATTTGATAGAAGGTGTTCCTCGGGGTCTTGGATATATTATGATGATGCACCATGTCCTTCCAGAAGGAGCAAGTGGTATGCCTGTCGATAAAAAATTGAATATTACTCCAGCTAAGCTTGAATCATTTATAGAACAGGCTTCTTACAAATATGAATTTATTCATTTAGAACAAGTACCCGACAGAATAAAACATCCCACTAAAAAGAAATTCATGGTGTTTACATTTGACGATGGATTTCAGAGCGTATATATCAATGCTTTTGACATATTGAAAAAACATCATGTTCCATTTACGATATTTGTTTCAACAGGTTTTACAGGCATAAGATGCAATACCTATCAAGCAACAGGTCCTCATGAATTAGGTTTGTCAACCGAAGAACTGCTTGAGATAAATGCATGTCCTTTAGCTACAATAGGAGGTCATACGATTAATCATCCAAGACTCCCTTTATTATCTACTAGTAAAATCCATGAGGAAATATTTATCAACATTAATAATCTGAAAACCATATTAAATAAAACTATTAATACATTTGCTTATCCTTATGGATATTATGATAAGAATGTTCTAAATGTAATCCATGACTTAAGAGATGATTTGAAAGTTTGTGTATTGGCATCAGGAGGTGTTGTGTCAACAATGAGCAACAACTGTTTTCTATTACCTAGGCTCAACCTTGATGATGAAACATCCATTCATAAGTTGTCTCATTGGCGCAACACATATATGGGATTTCAATAAGAAATATGATTAGTGTTATTATACCTCTTTATAATAAGGAAAAAATAATAAATAAAACCTTACAGAGTGTCTTATTTCAGGATTTTAATAATTTTGAAATTGTCATTGTCGATGATGGCTCAACAGATGATAGTATAAAAGTCGTTAATAGCATTTGTGATGATAGGATTCATTTGATACGACAGAAGAATGGCGGCCCCGGAAAAGCGCGAAATACAGGAGTGGCCTATGCTAAAGGAGAATGGATCCTATTCTTAGATGCAGATGATGAATTGGCTGATGGAGCATTAAATAATTTGAATAAACTAGCGGAGGCTAATGCATATGCAAACATAATAGATGGCAGTTTCTGCGTAAGAACCACCACATCTAAAAAGGAAACAATATATTCAGAAGGGCTGTTCATCAATAACAATTACAAATCGTTCTTCTTCAGGGAGACGCTGCCAAGTACAGGACATACGCTGTTCAAGGCTGATCTTATAAGAAAATACCCATATAAAGAAAATATCCGAAGATATGAAGATGTGGAAATGATAATGCGAATTTTGAGAGACGCAAAAATTGTAACAACTTCAAAAATCACTTTCTACGTCAATTCTGATTTTTCTTCAGCGTCGACCGCGCGCAAGACAATTAAAGAAGACTTTTTAGGCCATTTGGATTTCAAGAACAAATCATTTTGGGAAAAAATGAGCTTGTATCAGTTTTACTTATGGGAGCGGAATCATTACCCTAAAGAAGTCAACAAACTTTATCCCACATTGCGATGGAGATATGATTTGCTTTTACTCAATAAGATTTTACACTTATTAAAAAATCATCATGTGCTGTAAAGACCATATAAAACACCTAATGCTATACCTCTACAATAAGCACAAAAACCGCCATCTCGTGCGTTTCCCTTACTCTGCCCAAATGTCTCACCGTTGTGAGTTTGAGGGCATGAACAAGATTGGAAAAAATGTTACGTTTTGTGGAAAGTTGGGGTACGGCTCATACGTTGGAACTGGAAGTAACATTGATGCAGATATTGGCCGCTATTCTTCTATTGGTCGACGAACAAGCCAAATAATTGTTAGTCATCCTTATAAGGAACCATTTGTTACTACATCGCCATTATTCTTTTCATTGAGGAAACAGGTTGGTATTACTTTTGCCAAAAGACAACTCACAAAAGAATATAAGTATTATGATGAAAAAAGAAAAATCGCTTTTCGTGTGGGGAATGACTGCTGGATAGGTTATGATGTGTGTTTTATTGGAGGAGTAAAAGTCGGTGATGGAGCTGTTGTACTTAGCCGTGCTATTGTTACGAAAGACGTTCCGCCTTATGCCATTGTTGGCGGCATACCAGCCAAAGTGATTGGCTATCGATATGATGAGGATACCATTAAACTCTTACAAAAAGTGCAGTGGTGGAATAAAGATATTGAATGGCTAAAAGAACATGCCGACTTACTTTGTAACATGGAAAAGTTTAAACATTACTGTCTAAATAATGACATTGCCTAACTTTTGCCAAAATATTCATTGAGTGTTTTTAAGTAAATGATCAACTATTTTAAAATTAAGATCTACCGTCTTTACAACCGCTGGTATTTTCGTAGAAAAGGAATTGTGTTTGGAAATAACATGATGGCATACAACAAAGTGTATTTGACGGGTTACTATCGAAGCGGGAGTGGAACTATTACTATAGGCAACAATTTCCATCTGACGAGTGGCGATGGTATCAACCCTATTTCTCGTAATATCCGAGCTTGTATTCATCTTGGGTCTCCAAAAGCAATTATAACAATAGGCGACCAAGTTGGTATGAGTTCTCCCTGCATAAGAATTCAAGAAAAACTAACCATTGGCAACCACGTTAACATCGGTGGTAACTGCACAATATATGATACTGATGCTCATCCTATTGACTACATGTCACGACGTGGAGGGAAGATTATCAATCTAAATGACCCAAATACAACGGTTCAATGTGCCCCTGTCACTATCGAGGATGATGTATGGATTGGTGCCAATTGCATCATCTTAAAGGGAGTCACAATAGGAGCACGCAGCGTCATAGGCGCAGGCAGCGTAGTAACAAAGAGCATTCCTGCAGACTGCATAGCTGCAGGAAATCCGTGTAAAGTAATAAAAAGCCTCTCCCCTGCCCTCCCCCGTAGGGAGGGAGATTTCAACGAGGATTAGCAAGAAATAATTGCAAAAATGAACAAATACGACTATCTAATTGTTGGCTCCGGCCTCTTCGGAGCAACATTCGCTTATAAAGCAAGGAAGGCAGGGAAGCGGTGCTTAGTGATTGATAGGAGGCCACACTTAGGGGGGAATGTGTATTGTGAGGATGTGAACTCTATTCATGTCCACCAGTACGGGGCGCACATTTTCCATACGTCGAATAAGGAGGTGTGGGACTTCGTGAACTCACTCGTGCCGTTCAACCGCTATACGAACTCGCCCATCGCGAACTACCATGGTGTGCTGTATAACCTGCCCTTTAACATGAACACGTTTAATCGGCTCTGGGGCGTCAAGACGCCGGAAGAGGCGAAACGTAAGTTAGAGGAACAACGGGCAGAGGCCGTTGCGGCACTGGCTGGTCGCGAGCCTGCCAACCTTGAGGAACAAGCGCTCACACTGGTCGGCAAGGATGTTTTTGAAAAGCTGATCAAGGAATACACTGAGAAACAATGGGGACGGAAATGTACGGAACTGCCTGCCTTCATCATCAAGCGCCTCCCCGTTCGCCTGACTTACGACAACAACTATTTCAACGATAAGTACCAAGGCATTCCGATTGGTGGCTATAATAAATTGATAGAGGGGTTGCTGGAGGGAGTTGATACGAAGACAAACACAGACTTCTTCCATTCGGAATTCTCCGAATGGAAGAAGTGGTCTGAGAAGTTGGTATATACAGGTCCTCTTGACGAGTATTTCAACTTTAAACTTGGAAAGTTGGACTGGCGCACTGTCACGTTCAAGACACGCGTGGAGAACATACCGAACTTCCAGGGGAATGCGGTGGTGAACTACACGTCGCACGATGTGCCCTACACCCGTGTCATCGAGCACAAGCACTTCGAGATGTTCGGCCAGGAGGTCTACGACTGTCCCTTCACCGTCATCAGCGAGGAGTACTCGACGGAATACCGTGAGGGCATGGAACCTTACTACCCCGTGAACGACGAGCGTAACAACGCCCTCGCCGATGCCTATCGTGAATTAGCCGCCCGTGAGGAGAATGTCATCTTCGGTGGACGCCTCGCCCAGTACCGCTACTACGACATGGCACCGATCATCGAACAGGTTCTGTCTCTTTTTTAGCACACAGATCTCACAGATTCCACAGACATTTTTTAGCACACAGATCTCACAGATCCCACAGATTATTATAAGAGTTGAGAGGCCAAAAGTGAAAAATGATAGATTAAAAATCTGTGAGATCTGTGAGATCTGTGTGACCTAATACTCAATCCGTGAGATTCGTGAGATCTGTGTGACCTAATACTCAATCCGTGAGAGCGGAATACTCCTTCTGGGCATCGAAGCACGGACAGTCCTTACGGACGTTGGGGAGGTCGTGATGACCGAGGATGACTGCATCGGGGTAGTCGGTCTTCAACGACTTCAACAGGTGCCACATGGCAGCCTTCTGGGCTTCAGTCCGCGTATCGGCGGGACGGCCGTCGGCGGTGAGACCGCCCTCATAGCAGACACCGATGGAGTGCTGGTTGTAGTGGCGGGCATGTATACCTGGCAGATTCTCATGACGTGTCTGGTACACCTGACCATCGCGGGTGACATAATAGTGGTAGCCGGTGAAGCCGAAACGAGCCTGGTGGCAGGCGATGAGCGACGTGACGGGGAACGGCCGGTTCTCGCGAGTCGCTGAACAGTGAATAACAATCAAATCAATTTTACGCATAATTCACACTGATATTATTAATTTATTATAGGTCACACAGATCTCTCAGATCTCACAGATGATAGTTGAAAAGCAACACTATGACTGACAACGAGATAACATATCAGATAAGAGGTGCGGTCTTCGACGTTTATAATACACTTGGACCGGGACTTCTTGAGTCTGTTTACGAGGAGGCTCTTGTCTTTGAACTTGAACAGCGTGGACTGAAGGTTGAACGGCAGAAGCTGGTGCCTATCAATTATAAGGGTAACGTCCTAAAGACCGAGCTCCGTCTTGACCTGTTGGTCGAAAATCAGATTATCATCGAACTAAAGTCTGTAGAGGAGATGAAACCCGTGTTCTATAAGCAGACCAGGACTTATCTCAAACTGATGAACAAGCATCTGGGCTTACTTGTCAATTTTGGCGAGAAAGACATGCACGAAGGAATCCATCGTATCATACTCTAAATCTGAGGGATCCGTGAGATCTGTGTGCCCATAATTATAACAAAAAGCATCTGTGAGATCCGTGAGATCTGTGTGCCCAAAATTATAACATAAAGCATCTGTGAGATCCGTGAGATCTGTGTGCCCAAAATTATAACATAAAGCATCTGTGAGATCTGTGAGATCTGTGTGCCCAAAATTATAACATAAAGCATCTGTGAGATCTGTGAGATCTGTGTGGCAATTCATACAGCTCTGTGTGAGGAACGAGCTGACGACAGCCGTTAGGACGGTGATGACAAACTGAATAACAGTTTTCCAGGTCTTGAATGATTTTATCATAAATCAGGATTTAAAGCCCCACCCCGGCCCTCCCCCGTAGGGAGGGAGGGAAAGAGTGAGATGGTTTTCGTTTACGTTATTAACCGTTATCGTTTTGGTTTTCGTTATCCTCCCCGTCCTTCTTCTTCGACTCGACGAGATCCTGGGCATTGAGGAACGAGGCCTTCTTCTTCAGCGTCTTCGACGACAGATCGTTGACATCCTGGCGGCTCGGGGCAAAGCGCAGGTACAGACCCTTGACATTCTGGCCGACATTGAAGTTCTCCTCTGTGTCACTGGCGGTGCACTTGGCTGAGAGGTAGAAGGTTCCGAGCTCACCGAACTGCACCTTCTTGCCCTCGAGGAGCTGTTCGAGGATACACGACTGCAGCTTGTTGGCAACACCGAGGCAGACATCCTCGCCATAGACGGAGTTGTGCTCCGACATATGCTTGCAGAGTTCCTGATAGGTCATCGTCTTGGTGGGTACCAGACGGGCGTAGAACTGGCCATAGGTCTTCGAGGCCGTGTTCATGTTCTTGTACGTTTTGTAAATGACTGGCATAATTTTGAAGTGAAAAGTGGAAAGTGAAAAGTGAAGTGAAAAGTGAAAAGTTATCGTTGACGTTTTCGTTTTCGTTATCGTTTTCGTTATCTTGACACTGCAAAGATACTACAATCTGAAAGTGCACTTTATACTTCGCACGGTTTCCGTGAGATTGCGAGTGATAATATAGATTACTTCATAAAGAAGCAATATTTGACACAAAAAAAGAATCATTGTTTATGAGTGAGATAGCACAGAACACTGCAAACGAGCCTTCAATATCATACGGCACCAATTCCTACATGGATGTGATGAGCCTCATTCACTCTATGCCTATTAGCCGTAAGGTTAAGCGGCAGGTGGCTATACGACTGGTGAAGGAGGTGTCAGAACCCGCTTTAGCTGATGCATTTGACAGATTGGAGGAATTGGGCCAACTAAAGGAGAATTGGGATGGCGAGGGTGCCTTGCCTGTATCTCCCAGTGTAATGAAGAATATGAAGGATGTCCTGCTCATTTCTGATAATGAAGATTGGGAAAACTGGATGTTTGGACCTGAAGTTAATGCCACTATTGGTCTACAGTCTAAACTATCTCAAGCTTGTGTCAGTCTTGGGGCAAAGGAGTTTTCCTATTATGTACGTAAAAATGGTGAACGAATAGCAGCAAGCCATGTCGATTTCAGTCCAACGGTTTTCTTGAACACATTAAGAGAGATAGGATGATGATCAATTGTTCTGCATTGATAACAGATTCCGAAAATGTAGCAAGAATACTTCACCGCAACTGGGTGGTCGATGGTATCCTTCAACATTATGCCTTTGTGTTAAAACGCAAAGAATCATACATATCAGTCAACCGCCCAGCAGTCTCGTCATATGATGCGGACATCGCTTCCTTTATTGAAAACCACCCAGACTTCTATACCAATGAAGATAAAACCGAATACTCTCGGGCTTTGGTAAATGTAGGAGAAATCAGAAAGATCGGAGTTGTCATTAATGGCATCAATCTGAACATTGACGTAGAAGTGGAACCACGTGTTGTGCATACCAACTCCCATGCAGGCATATTCACCCGTTATGAGGGAGAGAACATCAAGACTGACGATACTCTCTACATTAAGCCCCTCGACGAAGAGGTTTCTTCAGATGAGATTCTCCTTGAAGTGCGTTCGCGCCTTCTCGAGCTTGCACAGTTAGAACGTTGCAAATTGAATGTTTAAAACGCAAAAAATCACACTTCGATAGCTAATCGTTCGGCAATCAGCAGGACAGCCTTCGGCGGCAGCAATTTGTCATTAGGATTAACACCAATCGCCTCCAGTTCCTTGCGGAACGGACGGCACCATTTGGCCAGCGTTGTAACGCTGCACCCAGCCCTATCGGCCAGCTGTTGTTTTGACATTGCTTTCATTTTCTAGACGGTTAGATATTTTGAGACGGATAGACGGGTAGAGGTTTTGAGACGGATAGACGGGTAGATGAGTTTGCACTGGAATCTGAGGTCGAACGAGTGTTGAAATCGAAAATAGATAATCGTAAATCGTAAATGTAATTGGCGCCGCCAAACGGGGTGAATGGCGCCGCCAAACGGGGTGAATGGCGCCGCCAAACCACTCGTCACTAAACACTCAACACCCATCATTGCAAGCAAAGCGACCCGACTTTTTTATAAATCAGTGGGATCTGTGAGATCTGTGTGACCCTCACTAAACACTAAACATATAATCCACAAGGTCAATCTTCCGCGCTTTCTGCTCCGGCGTCGCCTTTAACTCCAGCAGTGGACTGACCGTACATCGAATACCGTAGGCCCGCCGCGCCTCCTGCGCCACATCATACCACAGCTTGTAAGACTCGTGATGCTCATCGGTGTCGGGAAACAGCACCACACGATAGTGACGGAGTGGAAAAAGCTTCACCGCCGTCAGCTCATGCAGACCGCCGCTCGCTAACCACAGATACTCAGGAAACAACTCCGACATGATTACCGCCGTCTTCTCGGATTCCACAACCGCAACTCTTCTAACGCTAACGTTAACGCTAACGCTAACATCATCTCCCACGTTCCCGTAATCGTTCTTCGCAAGCGAAGCGTCTCCTAGCGTCGCCGAGCGAAAGTTAAGGTTAAGGTTAAGGTTAAGGTTATCGTTAAGGTTATCGTTAAGGTTATCGTTCCCGTTCACCAAATGCGTACCGAACAAGCAGTGCACCGACGGAATGTCGAGATCCTGACAACCGTAGTGCCGCTTCAGCAGGTGACTGACCCAGTTCGGGTGCCGCTGATGGTCACGGTGACAGTCGGGGCGGTAGTACATGATCTTGCCGTCGAAGACATGGTCCAGCTGGTCGATCTGCCAGAAGATGACACCGCCGTCGCGACTACAGCCCAGCCGGTAGCGCTGCACCGCCCGTTCCATCTGTTCCTGGGTGAGATAGCCGCAGCTAACCACCGCCTTGCAGAACGAACTCTCCGCCGACAGCCGTCGCTGCCACATCGGTCGCTGGTCCCGAACCCGCCGTACCGTCTTAAAAGACGGAGTCAATATATCACTCATTTTCATGTGAAATACTTTGTGGTCGTCCTAAAGTCCCCAAAAACATCTGTGGGATCTGTGAGATCTGTGTGACATGATTCTGTGGGATCTGTGAGATCTGTGTGACATGATTCTGTAGGATCTGTGAAATCTGTGTGACATGATTCTGTAGGATCTGTGAAATCTGTGTGACATGATTCTGTGGGGGCTTTTGACGCTTCAGCATCCCCTCTTCCTATCGCCCACCCTCTTTAGAGAGGGGTGGGCATAGAAGAGAGGGGGATGCTTCAGGTCATGACGACCACGATGCGCCCGTTGCGGTCCATCGTCGTCTTGACAACCCGCTGTTCCAACGCCATGCTCAAGATTTTCTCGTAGTATTTCGGCTGCAGGATATTTGCCTTCTCCATGACCGCTCGCCTCAGGTCGTCACGGTCGACAGAGGCCCGCGAGTCTATCGCGTCGGCAAACAGTCTGGTCAGGTCCCACTCCCACGGTTTCCGTGCATCGTCAGCATGACGGATAATATACTGCTGATTGAACGTTGCCACCTTCTCTGACGACACCTGATAGGCCTCTGGCTTGTTGGTCAAGAATTTGCCCTGCTCATCCCTCGGCTGAATGTTAGGTTTTTTCACAGTCTTCGGAAGTCCCTCGTCATCCAGGCTATAATAGAGCGTCAGGTCAATATCCTGCTTACGCGTCAACGTCTGCTCGACAGAGAAGATCTTCGTGTTGTAGACACGCTCACAGTAGAACACTTCGAACGACTTATGCAGCAGTTCCGTGCCTAACCAGCCGCGCAGGTTGCGCTTCTCGCCCGACCTGTTCAGATGGATGACCACCGAGATATTACAGTTGTATTCACTGGCCAGCTGCATCAGCTGGTCGATGACCTCCACCGAGGCTTCACCGTCGTTGATGCTCGGCAACAGGTCGCTGATGTTATCGACAATCACCAGGTCGGGCCGATAGGCCGCAATGCCCGTCACCAGCATCTCCAACCGCTCCTGACAGCTGCACGACCTGACGTTAAACACGAAATAGTTCTCTTCCGGAAAGGGCTCGGCAGTGACCATCTTCGCCACCCGGTTTTTCAAGATATTTCGCGTTGACTCCCTGCTCTGTTCGGTGTCGTACCATAGCACTCGGAGCGGTTGCTCGCGGATGCGCTCCAGTTCCAGTGTCTGTCTCTCGGCGCAGCAGGCCAAGAGCATCGACGAGAAGAACGTCTTTCCACATTTCTCCAAGCCGGTGATTGTCGTCAGGTCGCGGCGCGGGAAGCAGGGCGTACCGAACATTCGAAACAGAAACTCCTCCTCGGGCACGTCAGTCCCGGTAGTGATACGGAAGTCGTCGAGCTTCAGCAGCTCAGGCGTGATGGCAGAAGCCTCCTCAGTCGTGGTAAGCTCCTTCTCAATAAGGGTCATTTGTTCGTTCATAATTCTTGTTAGACTTTACATTTAATTTTCCTGTGAGCAGGAAGGAGATACTGGTAGCAGAACTATTCTACTTTACCTCCTCATCTCCTTACTCCTCATCTCCTTACTCAACGTTGAGTTACACTTTCTGCCAACAAAGATACGAAAAGGCCCGAAACCGACCGTACAGCCTAAAGGTGTACGATTTTCAGACATAGCAAACATTATTAACTCAAAATAACAAGCAAAATGAACAATTTAGACAAGAAACTCGCTGTCCTGGGCAACTTCATCGACAAGACGCGCTGTCGCCTGGACATCACAAAGGACCTTCTTTGTGCCGAGATCAAGTGCAGCAAGAGCACTTACCAAAAAGTCTAAACAGGTCGAACCGTTAACATCATCCTCTACAACCGCGTGCTCTCCTACCTGCGAGCGGAGGCCCCGCTCAACCTGCAACAGGAGATCGACCAAGCCATCCTCCACTTCTTCACCACCCCTGCCGACAGAACGTGGTAATTGCGGTAATACAACTATCTGTGAGATCTGTGTGAGAATACAATTGGTCGGCCTACCGGTCTCAAAATTAAAGCTAAAATTGATCTAAAAATCTAAGTAAACAATTCATAAATCTCACACAGATCCCACAGATCCCACAGATGTTATCTCACACAGATCCCTCAGATTCCACAGATGATGTATAACCGAACCCTTTAGTAGTCACCGCCTAACTCCCCATTTGAATCTGTGAGATCTGAGAGATCTGTGTGACCCTCCACCCTTCACCCTCCACCCTTCACCCTCCACCATGCCCTCCCTCTCCCCTCTCCTCTTCGAACCGAACCTCCACGCCGTCGTCTGGGGCGGCCACCAGCTGAGACCCTACAAAGGGCTGGAGCCTACTGCTGAGCCCATCGGCGAAAGCTGGGAGGTGAGTGCCGTGCCCTCGAGTCCCAGCATCATCAGCAACGGAGAGTGGAAAGGACGTGACCTGAACGCTGTCATTGCCGAACATCCGGAGGCGATCCTCGGCAAGGCCGTCAATGAGAAATTCGGCGGGAAGCTGCCCCTGCTGGTGAAGTTCATCGATGCCGAAAGAGACCTGAGCATCCAGGTACACCCCAACGACGAGATGGCCCGGCGCGAACATGGCAAGATGGGCAAGAGTGAGATGTGGTATATCATCAAGGCCGAGGAGGGCAGCCACCTCTATGCGGGGTTCCGGCAAAAGATAACACCCTACGAATACCAGCACCGCGTCGCCGACGGCACCATCACCGACGTCCTGGCCGACCACCAGGTCAAAGCCGGTGACGTCTTCTACCTTCCTGCCGGACGCGTCCACGCCATCTGTGGCGGCATCATGCTCGCCGAGGTGCAGCAGTCGAGTGATGTCACCTACCGCATCTACGACTACAACCGTCCGGGCATGGACGGCAAGCCGCGCGAACTGCATACCGAGTTAGCCGCCAAGGCCCTCGACTACCATGTAGAGAAGAACTACCGCACGGAGTATGCCGACACCGACAACCGGGCCGTCCAGATTATCGACACCCCCTATTTCGATGTGCGCGTCATGGAACTGTCACAGCCATTCCACCGCAACCTCATCAAGTACGACAGCTTCGTCATCTCCATGTGTCTTCAAGGCGACTGCACGCTCCGCGTGCGCAGCACCGGCGAAGAGATCCTGCTCCGGGAAGGCCACAGCACCCTCATCCCCGCCGCCATCGCCGATTACGACGTCACCCCCCTGCACGCCAGGACCCGCCTCCTCGATGCCTTCATCGACAACAAGAACCGAAGCCTCACCTCCAAGGTCACCCGCTTCCTTCACATCACCAAACAATAAGTTGTGGAGTAAGGAGATGTGGAGGTAAAGTACCTTTGCACTAAGAAAGAATACAAACATGATATCAGCAAGAAAATACCCGATAGGAATACAGACGTTCTCGGAGATTATACGTGAAGGCTATGTCTATGTTGACAAGACCGACTTGATCTGGCAATTGGCACATTATGCCAAGTTTATCTTCCTGAGTCGTCCCCGCAGGTTTGGCAAGTCACTGCTCACGTCAACCTTGGAGTCGTACTTCCAAGGCGAGCGGGAACTGTTTGATGGTCTGAAGATTATGGGGCTGGAGCAGGAATGGAAGGATTACCCTGTACTGCGTTTAGACATCAGCACGGCCAAGGGACAGTCGTCGGCAGACGGCTTGCGCAAAAGACTGATGCTGTCGCTTGGCGACTTTGCCGACATCTACGGAAGGAAAGACGAGGAAGATACGCCCGGAGCCATGCTTGAAGGCATTATCAAGCGGGCCTACCAGCAGACGGGCAAGCAGGTGGCAGTCATCATCGACGAGTACGATGCCCCACTACTGGAGGTGCTGCACGAAGAGCAGAACCTGCCGGAGTTCCGTAAAATCATGCAGGAGTTCTACACGCCACTGAAAGCCAACGAGCGTTTCATCAAGTTCTGCTTCATCACAGGCATCACGAAATTCTCTCAGCTGAGCATCTTCTCGACCATCAACAACCTGAAGAACGTTACGCTACTACCCCGCTTCTCTGCCATCTGCGGCATCACGGAACAAGAGGTGAAAGACGTCTTTGCCGACGATATCCAAGCGATGGCAGAACACTTAGGATATACGTCCGAGGAGATGTTCCAGAGAATAAAACTCCGTTATGATGGATACCATTTCTCTGAAGTCTCCGACGACATCTACAACCCCTTCAGCCTGCTCAATGCCTTTGGCGACATGAAGCTCGACAACTACTGGTTTGCATCGGGCACACCGACCTTTCTGATCCACCAGCTGCAGCACTACAAGACCGACATCATGTCGCTCGACCATCTCGAGGTGCCTTCGTCGGCCTTTGACCAGCCTACGGAAGCGATGGATGATGCGCTTCCACTGCTCTATCAGAGCGGATACCTGACCATTAAGGACTACGACCGCGAAGGTGAGGTTTACGCCCTTTCCATCCCCAACCAGGAAGTACGCATAGGCTATGTCAAAGGTCTCTTGCCCATTTATACCGGACTGAATGAAGCGGTGGTGCAGATGGGCTTTGCACTGAAATTCTGGCGCGCACTGAAGAAGGGTGATGTCGACCTGGCCATGCGTGAGATGCAAGCCTATCTGGCAGGTGTGCCCTACGTGGAGGGCTTCAAGGAGAAGCTGAAGGATGTAGCCAACCGGGAGGGCTTTTATGAATACACGATGTACCTCATCTTCTCGATGCTGAACGTCTACGTCCGCACCCAGGTCAAGTGTGCTGGTGGGCGTGTCGACATGGTGGTCTGGATGCCCGACACCACCTACGTGTTTGAGTTGAAGACGAACGACACGGCTGAGAATGCCCTGCGTCAGATTGACAGCAAGGCCTATGCCCTACCCTATCAGGCACAAGGCCGCAAGGTCGTGAAAGTAGGTGTAAGGTTCAACGCCGAGACGCGCATACCGGAGGACTGGAGATGGTCAGCGTAATTTTGCGCAGCTACCCATATATCAAAAAATCTGTGAGATCCGTGAGATCTGTGTGACATAAAGAAAATCTGTGAGATCCGTGAGATCTGTGTGACCTAAAGATTCTGTGAGATCCGTGAGATCTGTGTGACAATTTAAAGACCATGACACAACTTTCAGATATAGAACGTCAAGCGCAGATGGCTGACATGAAGTCTTTTGACGAACAGATGCCCTGCGTAGGTATTTTCTGGTATGACCCAGAAGAACATAGTTTCTTTGGTGTGCATAAAAAGGAAATCACTCCAAAGATGGTGGAAGAAGCTGCCGACAACGGTATCCCTTTCATCAACTTTCCCAAGTTGCACCGACAGATTTGGGCAAAAGAGTATTTCCGTGCCCAAGCAACCCATGAGCCGACGAAGTTCAAGGGTGACTACACCCAGATTCCTCGTGGACGTGTTGCGTGGAACATTGATAAGTTCATCGTGTTAGTAGGTCATTGGGCAGAGTCCATTCAGGAAGAGTTGACGACGCTGCTGGAGCAGGAGTTTTCGCTGCCGTACTTCGAGTTCGTGTACGACGAGCACTGGGACCTAGGTCACGGCTGGAGCGGCGATATGCCCAAATAAGCGGGCGAAGGCCAAGCCCATGCCGTCGAAGGGGTGTATTGGAGAGATGTGTAAAATCATATTGAGCAAGTCGCCAAAAGCACTAATATGAATGTCGAAATGATCAAACAGATACTAACCTGAAAAATTCATAGAGTCACAAAAAAAGAAGCGTTTTTCTTTGTCATTTCGACAAAAATTAGTACCTTTAAGTGCTCAATTTACAAGGTATTAAAAACGCTTCTTATGTGCAAAGGTACTTCAAAATCTTCAATCCACCAAGAGAAAATGCTTTTTTCTCTTCCCGAGATGGTTTCTGAAAAGAAAATCCGTGTTGATTTCGACTCTCCGGACATATCTTCCAATGGTGGTCTTGTGCTGATCGGCAACATGCAAAACTCTCTGGCCTGGCAAATCGGGCAGCTCATCCCCGATTCCCGCAAGAAGGAATTCATCCATCACACTTACATGGAGATGGTGAGCCAGCGCATCGGTCAGATACTCTGCGGGTACGAGGATGCAAACGACTGCAACCAGCTTCGCGGCGACAGCGCGCTGAAGATGTCCGTGGGTCGCAAGCCGTCAGACTCAGACTTGTCCTCCCAGTCCACAATGACCCGTCTTGAGAACTGTGTCGACAGCAAGACGCTCTATAAAATAGGCAAGCTGTTCCTTGACGAGTATATATCATCCTTTGAGAAGGCTCCGAAGAAAGTCATCATCGACGGCGACGACACGAATGCCAACACATACGGGTCGCAGCAGCTCACGCTGTTCAATGCCTATTACGACGAGTACTGCTACATGCCGATGCTGCTTTTCGACGGACTGACTGGCAAGCTGATGCTCCCACTGCTGAGACCCGGGCGCAGGAACAAGTCGCTAAGCGTAGCACGCATCATTCAGCGTGTGGTGGAATACCTGCATGAGCATTGGCCAAATACCGTCATCGAGCTTCGCGGCGACAGTCATTTCGCCAGTCATGAGTTTATGGACTGGGCGCATGACAAGTGGTACGTGCGCTACCTTACGGGACTCTCCGGCAACAACGTGCTCCTCTCCATGGTGGACAAGCCGAGACGGCGTGCAGAGAACGACTACAGGAAGGCTCAGAAAGCGGAGGATGAAAGGTATGAGACGCTGACAAGGCTGGGATTCCGTAGCGTAAGACATGATCGCATCGTCGTCAGGAGATACTACAAACTGGAGTACAAGGCCGAGTCATGGAAGTATGCCCAGCGTGTCATCGCCAAGATAGAGGTATCCTCAGAGGGAACAAACATCCGGTTTGTCGTGACCAAAAACAGGAACAATTCGGCAGAGACCATCTACAAGCGCTACTGCGGACGTGGTGAAATGGAGCTGTGGATAAAGGACCTGAAGTATTTCAAGGCAGACCGCATGTCGTGCAACTCATACCGTGCCAACTACTTCCGCCTGTTCCTCTATGGGGCTGCCTTTGTCATTGCGCATAGGATGAAGCACACCGTGTTCAAAGGTACTGAGGTGGAGCGATTCAACATGGACTCCATCATCAAGCGTATCATGCTCAGCGCAGTACATATAGTGGAAAAGAAAACATACATCAAAATCAGTTTCTCGCCTCACCACAGACATCGGGAAGAACTGGAGACAGCACTCACAAGAATGGCTGCATAGCCGGACAGCAGCACTACAATCATGGCATAAGGAACCGCATCCTCAAGCAAGGACGGAAGCTTTTGTGCCCATATGCCATAAACCATGCAGTAAATGAAGCTGAAACGCTATGCTGAATTCAAAAAAACTTATCATAACACATCGTGATCCGGCACAATCCTGTCGCGTGAGGCTAATGCCATAAGATAAACAACTACAACTCAGAGATGAGAAAACCTCTATGAATTATGCAGGCTAAAAACACAGAACTGAATTTGTTGTCTTGCAGCAATAACCAGCTGACATCGCTTGAAGTCTCTAAGAACGCAGCTCTAACGGAGATTTGGTGCTATAAAAACAACATTCGTGGAGAGGGCATGGATGCATTCGTCAATAGCTTGCCCACAGTGGAAAATGGTAGGTTCTATGTTTATAAGGAAGAAGACACTTCTACTGGCAACATGATGACTCCCGCGCAGGTAAAGATTGCTAAGGATAAGGGCTGGAACCCGAAGAAGTCTGATGGCCAGGCCTATTTGGGTGACATTCCTATCGAAGAGCAATTCTTCCCCGACGAGAACTTCCGCACTTGGCTGACGGCTCAGTCCTACGGATCGGACGGTGTGATTACTGATGATGAGATAGCCAATATAACAAAGATAACGGCAAGGAGCAAAAGCATTGCCAGTGTGAAAGGTATCGAATATTTCTCGGCGTTGACAAACCTTGATATCAAGCTTAACCGGTTGGAAGAACTTGACGTTTCGAAGAACACAGCGCTGAGATCTCTTTCTTGCACCCAAAACAAACTGTCCGAATTGGATGTGTCGCAGAATACGGCTTTGGAAGAACTGGACTGCAAGAGCAATAACCTGAAGGTACTTGACGTATCGAAGAACAAGCGTCTCTCGTACTTAGATTGCTCCGCAAACCAATTGTTTGAGCTCGACCTGAAGAATAATAATGAGTTGCAAACACTGTATTGCTCTGAGAACGTATTAGTTTTTATCAGCCTTTCACCAAGCAACATGGTCACAAAGATTGACTGTTACTTGAATAAAATCAAAGCTACGGAAATGGGTAATTTGGTTAACAGCCTGCCCACCGTAACTAGCGGCACATTAAGGGTTTTTAACCTGTTCCTTGAGAGTGACGATAACGTCATCACCAGCACGCAAGTCAGAAAAGCTAGATCCAAGGGCTGGGCAGTCTTGGATTCTGAAGACAACGAATATGGAGGAATACCCTCTGGCGACATGGATGGTGACGGCGAGTTAACATCTGATGATTTTGACACCATCCGCGACTACATCCTTGGCAAACTGCCGGAAGGCCAGTCGATAGACCTGACACTGGCCGATATGAACGACGACGGCGTGGTGGATATTCTCGACCTGACGCAGCTGATTGCACTTATTGTTCCCCCCTTTACCTTGAGCTGTCCCGACGACCACCATCCCCATGCGATAGACCTCGGGCTGTCCAGCGGCACGAAGTGGGCCTGCTGCAACATTGGTGCTAACAAGCCCGGGAGCTACGGCGACTACTTTAACTGGGACGTGAATACAGTTCAGAACGCATGGGGCGGCAATTGGCAGATGCCCAGTAAAGAGAAGATGCAGGAACTTATCGGCAATACGACGATGGAGTGGACAACCCTGGGCGGCGTGAATGGTCTCCTGGTGACAGGTTCTAACGGCGGCTCCATGTTCCTGCCCGCCGCTGGTTTTTGCTTTAGTGGCACCACCAATCCTTCGTTTGTGGGCACTGATGGTTGTTATTGGACGTCGACACCCGATTCGGAAAAAAACTCTTGGGGATTGTCCTTTACCAAGGAGAACAGAGATTACTGGAATCATTCAAATACTGCCGGCCTGCCTATTCGCCCAGTCAGGAAGTAGGCTGGCCCGCAGCCAATTCAGGTGTCTGAACATGGCCTCAGTTTTTCTTGGCACGGAAAAACACGGAGGACACGGTTTGAATGATGGGATTCCGTGTAAACCAGCGTTTTTCCGCGCCTATAAAAGAACACTCATTCTTCAGTTAATGCGCTCTTTTACGACGGCGCAGAAAATTCAGCTGAAAAATTTGGCCGTTCGGCAGGAATGTCGTATCTTTGCGTCGAGAAACAACACTTAAACGAAAATTCGAAATGGTAGCAACGCGTTTTAATCCAGCCCAACTGAACATCCTGAATCTCATGGCGTATATCGACACCGAACAGGAGCAGAAGGAGTTGCAGGAAGTCTTGCTCCAATTCTATCGCAAGAGAACGGACAGCCTGTTACGCCAGTTCCAACAGGAGAACAATATAACGCAACAGACTTTGGACGAATGGTCGAACTTGCACGAGAGAACACCCTACAATAAATGAAGATAGTCCTCGGCATCGTCAGGAAATTATACAAGGCGTAGTGACTATAAGAAGCAAGAATCTTCTCAATTCTCATATTCGTGTGAGATTATTGACGATTTAGGGTTCTTTCGAGGCACCTTTCGCCTTTTCATGCAAAAATACGGGGTTTTTGTTGGCGGTTAGGTGGAAAAAGTGTACCTTTGCGCCCATAAAACCGAAGAAAGAATGAAACACCAGTTACGCAGTGCCGTGTGCACAGAAGGCCGCCGCATGGCGGGAGCCCGCGCCCTCTGGGTGGCTACGGGCATGAAGCAGGAGCAGTTTGGCAAGCCCATCATTGCCGTCGTCAATTCGTTTACGCAGTTCGTGCCGGGACATACCCACCTGCATGAGATAGGACAGATAGTGCGCGAGGAGATTGAGAAGATGGGCTGCTACGCCGCTGAGTTCAACACCATAGCCATCGACGACGGCATCGCCATGGGCCACGACGGCATGCTCTACTCGCTGCCCTCGCGCGACATCATTGCCGACTCCGTGGAGTACATGGTCAACGCCCACAAGGCCGACGCCATGATCTGCATCTCGAACTGCGACAAGGTGACGCCTGGCATGCTGATGGCGGCCATGCGACTGAACATCCCCGCCGTGTTCTGCAGCGGAGGCCCGATGGAGGCCGGACGCTGGCGCGGTGAGAATGCCGACCTGATAACGGCGATGGTGAAGGGTGCCGACCCGTCGGTGACCGACGAGGAGATGCGCGAGATTGAGCAGTGTGCCTGTCCGGGCTGCGGCTCGTGCTCGGGCATGTTCACCGCCAACTCGATGAACTCGCTGACCGAGGCCATCGGACTGTCGCTGCCCGGCAACGGTACGATACTGGCTACGCATACGAACCGCGTCGAACTGTTCCGCAAGGCTGCCCGCCAGATAGTGAAGAACGCGCTGGCATACTATGAGGACGGCGACGAGAGCGTGCTGCCGCGCTCGATAGCCACACGCCAGGCCTTCCTCAACGCCATGACGCTCGACATCGCCATGGGCGGCTCTACGAACACCGTGCTCCACCTGCTGGCCGTGGCCCAGGAGGCCGGCGTCGACTTCACCATGAAGGACATCGACCAGCTGAGCCGCAAGACGCCCTGCCTCTGCAAGCTGGCGCCGAATACGCAGAAATACTCGGTGCAGGAGTGCAACCGCGCCGGCGGCATTCTCGGCATCCTCAACGAACTAGACAAGGGCGGACTGATTGACGGCTCGGCAAAGCGCGTCGACGGCATGACGCTCAGCGAGGCGATACAGAAATACGACGTCAACGGACTGGAAGACGAGATTGCCATCTACTCCAGTGCCCCCGGTGGACGATTCTCTACGGAGATGGGGTCGCAGTGTGAGTATTACGACTCGCTCGACCTCGACCGTGAGAACGGCTGCATACGCGACATCGAACATGCCTATACGAAGGACGGCGGACTGGCCGTGCTCTTCGGCAATATTGCCCAGGACGGCTGCGTGGTGAAGACGGCCGGCGTCGACGAGAGCCTGTGGCACTTCGAGGGTCCAGCCGTCTGCTTCGACTCCCAGGAGGACGCCTGCGAGGGCATCCTCGGCGGACGGGTGAAGAAGGGCGACTGCGTGGTCATTACCCACGAGGGTCCGAAGGGCGGACCGGGCATGCAGGAGATGCTCTATCCCACGAGCTATATCAAGTCGATGCACCTGGGCAAGGAGTGCGCCCTGATTACCGACGGCCGCTTCTCGGGCGGCACCAGCGGCCTCTCCATCGGCCACATCTCGCCCGAGGCTGCTAACGGCGGTAACATCGGCAAGATCAAGGACGGCGACATCATCGTCATCGACATCCCCTCGCGCTCCATCAGCGTGAAGCTCACCGACGAGGAGCTGGCCGCCCGTCCGCAGCAGCCGCTGAAGCGCAACCGCGTGGTCAGCAAGGCTCTGCGCGCCTACGCCCAGAGCGTCAGCTCGGCCGACAAGGGCGGTGTGCGAATCATCGATTAACGAAATCATCAGGCAATGAAACAGAAGTATGCACTCACCATCCTGTTTGCCCTGATCATCGCATCGGGGCTGACGAGTATTGGCTGTTATCAGGCGACGGAGAGGATTGTGGCCGAGGATATGGAGTGTGCGCTGACGAAGGCGCTGGCCGAACAGCAGAGCGACGCCATCACCCCCGACACCATCCGCACGTTCAACAGCTATCTGAAGATGGAGCAGTTGCGCGGTCATGCCGTATTGGCCGTTGCCACCCGCCAGGACGGGCTGCGCTGCGAGGCCAAGTGCTCGGCGGCCACCATCTTCTCGATGTCCGACCAGCGGCCGGCTTCGGTGCTGTGGACCGTCGCCATACTGTGGGCGTTTTATTGCTTCTGGCGCTTCAGGCGCGAGGTGCCGCTCATGACGTTCGGCGGCTTGGCCTATGCCGAGCGCGAAGGGCGTTTCTATAACAAGCTGGGCAAGCAGGTGAGGCTCACACCGATGCAGCAGCAACTGATGGAGATGTTCTTCCGTAGCGAGTCGCACCAGCTGACGAAGACCGAGATCTGCGACGCCCTCTGGCCCAAGAAAGACGATGCCAACGACACGCTCTACACCCTGATCCGTCGCCTGAAACCCATCGTCGAGGAACATTCCAACCTGAAAATCGAGTCGGACAGAGGTCGGGCATACGAGTTGAAAGTCAAGTAGTTAGCCGTCTGTCAGCGAATTGTCAGACAAATGTCAGGCTTTTTTTTTTGGAGGTCGTTGATTCTCTTCATACCTTTGCGTCAGTAAAACGACAGCAAACGTATGATGAAAGCAACAACATTTAAGAAACTGAACACCCGTGTGGCGTGGCTTGTCTTTGCCATTGCCGCTGCGGTGTATGGTCTGACGGTCGAGCCGACGGCCAGCTTCTGGGACTGCCCGGAGTTTATTGCGTGTGGTTACAAGTTGGAGATTGGCCATCCGCCCGGGGCACCCGTCTTTATGCTGGCAGCCAATCTGTTCGCCCAGCTGGCCGGAGACGCGTCGCAGGTGGCCTTGATGGTCAATCTGCTGTCGGCGCTGCTGAGTGCCGGCTGTATCTTCTTCCTGTTTCTCACGATCACCCACCTGGCCCGGAAGCTGGTTTGTCCTGCAGAGCTGGGCTTTACCCTTTCCCAGGTTGTCAGGATTGAGGCGTGCGGCGTGGTGGGCGCCTTGACCTATACGTTCAGCGACACGTTCTGGTTCTCGGCCGTCGAGGCCGAGGTCTATGCCTTCTCCAGCTTCCTGACGGCCCTGATGTTCTGGCTGATTCTGAAGTGGAGCGACGAGCTGGACAGTCCGCGCAGCGACCGCTGGATCATCCTCATTGCCTACATCACCGGCCTCTCCATCGGCGTTCATCTGCTGTGCCTGCTCTGCCTGCCCGCCATGTCGTTCGTGGTCTATTTCCGGCGTACAAAGCGGGTGACGTGGCGTGGCATGACGATGACGCTCCTGGCGGGCGGCCTGTTGGTGGCCGTTATCCTCTATGGCCTTATTCCCGGCGTGGTGATGATGGGCGGCTGGTTCGAACTGCTGTTCACCAACGGGCTGGGCTGTGGCTACAACACAGGCCTTGCGTGCTATATCGTCGTGCTGACGGCAGCGCTTGTCGCGCTCTATTATAAGGTGGAGCGGCGGGCGTTCAGGCTGTCAATAGCCTGTCTGCTGATGGTGCTGGCAGGCTACAGCAGCTACGGCGTCATCTTCATCCGAGCGAACGCCAGGCCGCCGATGTGCGAGAATGCTCCCGACAACATCTTCTCGTTGGGCAGCTACCTGAACCGCGAGCAGTACGGCAAGACGCCGCTGCTCTACGGGCCGGCGTACTGCAGCGAGGTGGACCGCACGGTGGAGGGCGACTACCTGGTGCCGCGACAGAAGGAGGGGAAGGCCATTTACCGCCCTGTCGCCGACTCGACGAAGCAAGAGTACGAGGTAGTGCGTAAGGACATAGACTACGTCTATAAGAACAACATGTACTTCCCCCGCATGCACTCTGCCCGCCACGCCAAGGCCTACGAGGACTGGCTCGGAGGCGTCGAGAAGCGGAACGGCGTGCCGACGATGGCCGAGAACCTGCGCTTCTTCCTGACCTATCAGGTGAACTTCATGTACTGGCGCTACTTCCTGTGGAACTTCGTGGGGCGGCAGAACAACATTCAGGGACACGGCGAAGCAGAACACGGCAACTGGATAACCGGCTTCCGCTGGATTGACGACTGGCTCTTGGGCTGCGACACATCGAAGCTGCCGACTGACCTGGCGCAGAACAAAGGGCGCAACGTGTTCTACGGCATGCCGTTGCTGCTCGGACTGCTGGGCATGCTGTGGCAGTGGCGCCGGGGGCGTGAGGGCCGCCAGCAGCTGCTCGTCGTCGCGCTGCTGTTTGTGATGACGGGCCTTGCCATCGTCGTCTACCTCAACCAGACGCCGCTCCAGCCCCGTGAGCGCGACTATGCCTACGCCGGCTCCTTCTATGCCTTCGCCATTTGGATTGGCTTGGGCGTGGCTGGGATGAGTGAGAAGTTAAATGTGATGAGTGAAAAGTTAAAAGTGAAGAGTGAAAAGTTGTCTTTCGCCCTGTGTATTGGCAGCCTTTTAGTCCCCCTGCAGATGGCTACGCAGACGTGGGACGACCACGACCGCTCGGGCCGTTACACCTGTCGCGACTTCGGTGCCAACTATCTGGAGAGCATGCAGCGCGAGGGGAAGCCCATCATCCTGACCAACGGCGACAACGACACGTTCCCCCTTTGGTATAACCACGAGGTGGAGGGCTTCAGAACCGATACCCGCGACTGTAACCTGGAATACCTGCAGACCGACTGGTATATCGACCAGATGAAGCGCCCTGCCTACGATTCGCCGGCCCTGCCCATCAGCATGGAGCACGACGACTACAAGGAGGGACGGATGGAGTATGTGCCCGTCGCTGCCGATAGCCTCACCATCGGCCAGACGGTCATCTCGCTGAAGGGCGTTCAGGGGCTTTACAAGAACGAGCTGATGGTGCTCGAGATGCTGTCGCAGGCCAACTGGGAGCGCCCCGTCTATGTTTCCATCAGCTTAGGCTCCGACATGATGCCCTTCCTGCGCGACCACCTGGTGCTCGAAGGGCTGGCCTATCGCATTAGCCCGACAGCAACGGGGAAACAGATTGACGTTGAACGGCTCTACGACAACATCATGCACCGCTTCCGCTATGGCGGTCTGAACAAGAAGGGCATCTACGTCGATGAAGACATCAAGCGTATGGCTTACTACCACCAGCTCATCATGGGCGTGCTCATCGACTCGCTCCTCGAGCAGGGCGACACAGAGCGGGCTCTGACGTTATGCCGGAAGTGGCAGCAGGAGATGCCCCACGAGAACGTTCCCTATACGGAGTACGCGCTGGCTATGGCCCGCTGCTATTACACGGACCGTCAGCCTGAGCTGGGCGACGCCATTGCCGGCGACCTGCTGCGCCGTTCAGCCGAGTGGCTCACGTGGATAGGCACCATCAGACCCTCGCGCCGCGGCGGGTCGCTCTACTCCCGCCACATCTGGCTGCAGACTATGGAGCAGGCACTCCATCTAGCCGTGCTGTTTGAGAGAACAGAATTGTCAAATCATTACATCGAGCCTTATGAACACTTCATCAAACAGGGCTAAGCGCCCCTTCATCTTCCGCACCGCCAGTCGCTGCATCCTCGTCGCTGCCTGCACGCTGATAATCCTTGGCTACGTCCTGATGTTGGGCCCGGGCAGTACGGCGCAGTCCTTCAATCCCGACATCTTCTCGGCGCGCAGGATAGTCGTTGCCCCGATACTGTGTCTGGCGGGCTACCTGCTCATCATCTTCGGGATTCTCAAGCGAGGATAATTGCACAGCAGAACGGCCATAAATACCCGCTCACGGCAAAAAAAGTGTTTTTTCTGCGCTCGTTTGATTGAAATTTTGTAACTTTGCACCGTTTTTTCGTTACAGAATGTTACAAAACGATATATGAGAGACAGAATAACAGGATCGAAAGCGCTGATGAGGGCTCTGAAGGCCGAGGGCGTAAAGACCATCTTCGGCTACCCCGGCGGCACCATCATGCCCGTCTACGATGCGCTGTTCGACTATACGCGAGGAGAGAAGAAATGCTTTGACCACATACTGGTGCGCCATGAGCAGGGTGCTACCCACGCCGCCGAGGGCTATGCCCGCGTCAGCGGTGAGGTGGGCGTGGCACTCGTTACCAGCGGCCCCGGCGTCACCAACACGCTGACGGGCATTGCCGACGCCATGCTCGACTCGACACCCATCGTGGTGATAGCCGGACAGGTGCCCATCACGGCGCTGGGTACGGATGCTTTCCAGGAGGTCGACCTCGTCGGCGTGGCACAGCCAATCTCGAAGTGGTCGTACCAGATACGGCGTGCCGAGGATGTGGCGTGGGCCGTCAGCCGTGCGTTCTACATTGCCCGTACGGGGCGTCCCGGCCCTGTGGTGCTCGACTTCACCAAGAATGCGCAGGTCGAGGAGATTGACTGGGAGCCCCGCAAGGTGGACTTCGTGCGCTCGTACGTGCCTTATCCGAAACTCGACGAGGCGGCTGTCCGCGAGGCTGCCGAGCTGATTAACAACGCCCAGCGCCCGCTGGCCTTGGTGGGGCAGGGGGTAGAGCTCGGCAATGCTCAGGAGGAGCTGAAGGCATTCCTCGAAAAAGCCGACATCCCCGCGGGCCGGACGATGCTCGGACTCTCGGCGCTGCCGTCGAACCATCCGCTGAACGTCGGCATGCTGGGCATGCACGGCAACTACGCCGTCAACCTGAAAGAGCAGGAGTGCGACGTGCTGATTGCCATCGGCATGCGCTTCTCTGACCGCGTGACGGGCAACGTGAAGACCTACGCCAAGCAGGCTAAGATTATCCATCTCGACATCGACCGCTCTGAGATTGACAAGAACGTGAAGACCAACGTGGCCGTGGTGGCCGACTGTAAGGAGTCGCTGCCCGCCCTGACGGCCTTGCTCAATAGGAACAAGCATACGGAATGGCGCGCGTCGTTCAAGGCTCTGGACGAGAAAGAACGCACGAAGGTCATCGAGCCGGCCATTCATCCTGCGGAGGGTCCGCTGCTGATGGGCGAGGTGGTCAACGCTGTGGCTGAGCAGGCTCATGACGATGCCGTCCTGGTGACGGATGTTGGTCAAAATCAGCTGTTTGCAACCCGTTACTTCAAGTATCACCACAAGCGCAGCATCTGCACCAGCGGCGGCCTGGGGACGATGGGCTACGGCATGCCGGCAGCCATCGGTGCCACCTTTGCCGCACCCGATCGTCAGGTGTGCTGCTTCATGGGCGACGGCGGTTTCCAGATGTGTATCGAGGAGTTAGGCACCATCATGGAGCAGAAGGCGCCGGTGAAGATGATTCTGATGAACAACCACTATCTGGGCAACGTGCGCCAGTGGCAGGATATGTTCTGGATGCGCCGCAAGTCGTTCACCAAGATGATGAACCCCTGCTACGAGCTGATAGCCCAGGGCTACGGCATTCCCTATGCGGCCGTTACTGACCGCAGCCAGCTTGCTGCCGCCGTTGAGCGCATGCTGACGACCGACGGTCCGTTCATCATGGAGTGTGCCATCAAGGAGGAGGACAACGTGCTGCCGATGACGCCGCCGGGCATGAATGTCAATGATATGATGCTGGAGATTTAGCGCTTCGCTAAATGAGAAATGAGTAATGAGTAATGAGAAATGATGGAAGAAAAGAAGCTATATACACTGCTGGTCTACTCTGAGAACGTGGCGGGTATCCTGAACCAGATTACCGCCGTGTTTACGCGCCGCCAGGTGAACATCGAGAGCCTGAACGTCAGCGCATCGAGCATTCCCGGCGTGCATAAGTACACCATTACCGCCTGGAGCGACGAGGATCAGATTATCAAGATAACGCGCCAGATAGAGAAGAAAATCGACGTGGTGAAGGCCAACTACTTCACTGACGAACAGCTGTTTATCCGCGAGACGGGACTCTACAAGCTGTCGACGGAGAAAGTGCTCGAGAATCCGGAAATCTCGCGCACTGTACGCCGCTTCGGTGCCAGTATTATTGAGGTGAACCCTACGTACACCATCGTGATGATGTACGGCGTGACGGAGCAGATTATCGAGCTCTTCCGCGCCCTCGATGCCTTCGACTGTGTGTTTCAGTACACCCGCTCGGGCCGCATCGCCGTTACCCGTGGCAAGCAGGAGCAGGTCAGTGCATTCTTAGAGGAAAGAGAGCAGCATCATGGATAAGACAGGACGTTACGAGTTTATGGCCGAGCCGTTCCACTGCGACTTCTCGGGCCGACTGTTCATGGGGCACTTGGGCAACCACATGCTCAACGCTGCCGACTTCCACTCTTCGGCACGCGGCTTCGGCATGAAGTATCTGCTGGGCATTCAGCGCTCGTGGGTGCTCTCGCGACTGGCTATCGAGATGACGGAAATGCCGCTGATGTACACGAAGTTCTGCGTCGAGACGTGGGTGGAGTCGGCCATGCGCTACTTCACCAGCCGTAACTTCGCCGTTGTGGGAGCCGACGGCCACACCTACGGCTACGGCCGCAGCATCTGGGCGATGATCGACACTGAGACGCGCCAGCCGACCGACATCTACAGCATCGACAACGGTGCCATCAAGAACTGGATAGTAGCCGACCGCGAGTGCCCCATCGACAAGGGCGGCCGCGTCAAGATGTCGGACGATGCCCAGCTCGTGCGCACCATCGACACCTATTACAACGACGTCGACATCAACGGCCATATCAACTCGGTGAAGTACATTGAGCACGTCCTCGACCTCTGGCCGATGGACTGGTATCGCGAGCATGCCGTCAAGCGTTTCGAGATTGCCTATGTGGCTGAGGCTCATGCCGGCGATAATCTGTATTTCTATATGGAGGAAGAAGAAAACAACACATTCAACGTCCGCATTGTCCGCACCGACGGCACGGAGTGCTGCCGTAGTAAGGTTAAATTCCTCTAAATGTGACGTTTTCTCCTCACTAATTCGTACCTTTGCATCCGATTTCTAAGTTAACCCCTCGTCGCGCCCTCGTGTAGGGTGGGAGTGGACTGACAAAACGACGGCTCTCGGGTTAGGGCTGGCATAGTACACAGGGACAAGTATAACATTAAAAACAACAATTGCATTATGGCAGAAATGAATTTTGGTGGCGTTATCGAAACAGTAGTCACCAGCAAGGAGTTCTCACTCGAGAAAGCACGTGAAGTATTAAAGGATGAAGTCATCGCCGTCATCGGCTACGGTGTGCAGGGGCCCGGACAGGCCTGCAACCTGCGCGACAACGGCTTCAACGTCATCGTCGGACAGCGCGCAGGCAAGACCTACGACAAGGCTGTAGCCGACGGCTGGGTGCCCGGCAAGACGCTCTTCAGCATCGAAGAGGCCGCCGAGAAGGGCACCATCCTCTGCATGCTGCTCTCCGACGCTGGTCAGATTCAGCAGTGGCCCACCATCAAGCAATATCTGAAGCCCGGCAAGACGCTGTACTACAGCCACGGCTTCGCCATCAACTGGAGCGACCGTACGGGCGTTGTTCCCCCGAAGGACGTCGACGTCATCATGGTGGCTCCTAAGGGCTCAGGCACCAGCCTCCGCACCATGTTCTGCGAGGGCCGCGGCCTGAACTGCTCGTACGCCATCTATCAGGACGCTACGGGCAAGGCCAAGGACAAGACGCTGGCCTTCGGTATCGGTATCGGTGCCGGCTATATGTTCGAGACAACGTTCCAGCGCGAGGCTACCTCTGACCTCACCGGTGAGCGCGGCTCGCTGATGGGTGCCATCCAGGGCCTGCTGCTGGCTCAGTACGAAGTGCTGCGCGAGAATGGTCACTCACCCTCGGAGGCCTTCAACGAGACCGTCGAGGAGCTCACCCAGAGCCTTGGCCCGCTCTTCGGTGCCAAGGGTATGGACTGGATGTACGCCAACTGCTCGACCACCGCTCAGCGCGGTGCCCTCGACTGGGCTCCCCGTTTCCACGATGCCATCAAGCCCGTCATGGAGTGGCTCTACTACTCAGTAAAGACCGGCAACGAGGCTCAGATTACTATCGACGCCAACTCGAAGCCCGACTACCGTGCCGGCTTGGAGAAGGAGCTCGAGGCTATGCGCAATCAGGAGATGTGGCGTGCCGGCGAGACCGTTCGCAAGCTGCGTCCTGAGAATCAGGAAATTTAAGTCCGTGAACAATCATAGCTTGAAGAATCCGAATCGCTTTGCGGTTCGGATTCATTTTTTTATTTGCTGTCCGTATGGTTGTGCGTAGGGAATCTCCCCGAAAGAATAGGAATAACGCCCTTGAATCATAGGGGAAAGGTCTTGGTGCGAGGCAGGCGTTTTTATTATCTTTGCATCGTCAAATCTTTAAAACCGTACGACGATGAAAAGAATACTAATTGTTTCAATGCTTGCCATGCTGACGGCTATGCCCTCAATGGCACAATACACGAGGCGGTCCTACAACCGTCCGGTTGCGCCTTACCGCGCTGGTTATCAGACAAGTGATCCGCGATTCCATTCACCGATTGGAGGATACTTTGGGCTTCGTTTGGGAGTCGGTGCGTCAGTCGTTAATGCCGATGATCACCAGCTGGACGGTGGTTCGCCTAAGGCGGGACTCAATGTAGGCTTTGCAGCAGGCATTCAGGTGGCTCCAGCCACGCCCCTCTATCTGGAGAGTGGACTCTACTATATAGAGAAAGGTGGAAAGGGTAGTCACAATGGTTCTTACACTTACAACATGAACTATCTGGAGATGCCGTTCCTGATCAAGTATCAGCACAATTTCGACCGCCTGACCAGTATCCAACCCTTTGCCGGATTCTATGGTGCGTTAGGTGTGGGCGGAAAGATTAAAGAAAAGGATCAGCGCCTAAGTTACAACTCGTTCTCTGACAATGCCTTCAAGCGTCTCGACGGAGGCTTGCGCATAGGCTGCGGACTGCAGTTCGACCACCTCTATGCGGAATTGGGGTGTGACATCGGACTGGCAAACGTAAGTCACGATGATTACGACAGGGCTCACACCAGCAGTTTCTTCGCCAACGTGGGTGTAAACTTCTGAGGAGGGTGGTGGAGGAATAGAGTATGAAATAAGGTGCCTCATATGGAGACACCTTATTTCGTGTTTATGTAAAATTGTGTTGGTTTTTCCTTACTCGTAGTACTCAATCTTGCGAGTCTGGGTCACGTCGTTGCCCATCATTGATGTCTTGCGGCTAATCCAGTTGCCGTGACTGTCGTACTCATAGTCGGTGTAGGGGATGTTGATATCCTGTCCCATCATATTCATCGACTGTGAGGCAGCAGCACCCTTGTCGTTGTAGGTGTACTTGATAGTCATGTCCTGACCCATCATGTTCATGGTCTGGCTGGCGATGTGACCGTTCTCCCACTTGTACTTGACACTGGTCTCCTGGCCTCTCATGCTCACCTTGGCCGACTGCAGGTAGCCCTCAGCATCGTAAACGCAATCAGTAGTGCCTTCGCGCTCCATCTTGCCCTCCTTGGTGAAATTGATTACCTGGTCACGTCCCATCATGTTCATAGTGATTGACTTAACGGGGCCTGTTGCCTCATTGGCTTCAACATCGTGGAACTTTGTCTGTGCCTGTGCAGCGAACGATACGGCTAGCATGGCCATCATCATCATTACTTTTTTCATTGTAATTTAAGCTTTTAGTTGTTAATAAATAGATAAGGTATGCTATTAGCTTTTGACGCAGGTAATTGCAAAAGGTTTAATTGACGGGCTTAACTTTTAAAAAAAACTTTCTTTCTTTTGCTCATAACGATTTTTTGTATTATCTTTGCGCCATAACTATAAATAGACGACTATTATGCTAAGAAAAATCAGGATTGTATTGGCGGCAGTGGTGTTTGTTGGCATCACGCTGTTGTTTCTTGACTTTACGGGAACCTTGCACCATTGGCTGGGCTGGTTGGCTAAGATTCAGTTCCTGCCAGCTGTATTGGCCCTCAACGTTGCGGTTATCGTGGGATTGGTGCTGTTGACACTGATCTTCGGACGCATTTATTGCTCCGTTATCTGTCCGCTGGGCATTCTTCAGGACGTGTTGGCAAAGCTCCGCCGCAAGAAGAACAAGTATTCTTATTCAAAGGAAGTGCGCTGGCTGCGCTACCCGATGCTGGTGGTGATGGTTGTGGCGCTGCTGGCTGGCATAGGCTCGCTGTTCCAGCTGCTGGCACCTTATAGCGCCTTCGGACGTATTGCAACGATGTTGTTGCAGCCCCTGTGGATGCTGGGTAATAACGTGCTGGGAGTGCTTGCCGAGCGTGCCGACAGCTATGCCTTCTATACCGTCGACGTATGGATGAAGTCGCTGCCGGTATTCATTATTGCCCTGGTTACGCTGATAGTGCTGGTAGTGCTGGCGTGGCGGGGTGGCCGTACCTATTGTAATACGGTGTGTCCCGTGGGTACGGTATTGTCGTTTCTGGCCCGGTTCTCGTTGCTGAAGGTAAGGTTCGACGAGAAGAAGTGCAAGAACTGTTCGTTATGCTCGAGGAACTGCAAGACTGCCTGTATCGACTATAAGAGCCATACGGTGGACTACTCCCGCTGCGTGGTTTGTGGTAACTGCATCAGCGAGTGCAAGTTTGGGGCGCTGAAGTATAAAGCCTTTAAAGCCTCCCCAAGCCCCTCCCAAGGAGGGGATGATAAGGGGCTTGGGGATGCTTCTCGCCGTTCGTTCCTAATAGGTGCTGCCCTTGTTACGACGGCAGCTATGGCTCAGAAGAAGGAGAAGCTGATGGACGGCGGACTTGCTGAGTTGGAGGACAAGGTGGCTCCTGAGCGTCAGACGCCTTTGACGCCTCCGGGTTCGTTGTCGTTTGAGTATTTTGCCCAGCATTGTACGGGCTGCCAGCTGTGTGTGTCTGAGTGTCCAAACAACGTGCTGCGTCCCTCTACTGACTTGCTGCACCTGATGCTGCCTGAGATGTCGTATGAGCGGGGCCATTGCCGTCCGGAGTGTACACGCTGCGGTGAGGTGTGTCCTGCCGGTGCCATCAAGCCGATTGACAAGGAAGAGAAATCGTCGACGCAGATAGGCCATGCGGTTTTCATCGAGAAGAATTGTGTGGCTGTGACCGATGGTGTGGAGTGTGGTAACTGCTCGCGCCATTGTCCTGCTGGTGCTATTGAGATGGTGGCGCTGAATGAGGAGGATGAGGAATCGCCCTGGGTTCCCGCTGTGAACGAAGAGGCCTGCATTGGTTGCGGAGCTTGTGAATATGTGTGTCCGGCCCGTCCCTTCTCGGCAATCATGGTCGAGGGACATGAAGTACATAAAATGATTTAAGGACAAGGCCCACCCAAGGCAAAGGCCCACCCAAGCCCTCCCGAAGGGAGGGATGTTTAAATACATAAAGACAATTCTCAATTGACAATATTAAACAATGGAAGATAAAAACAAACCAAATCAGGTAACCAAACACCCCTCCCTTGGGGAGAGCTTGGGTGGGCTTTCCAGACGCTCATTCCTGAAGCTGTTCGGTGTCGGTGCCGTTGGTACGGCTGCCGTGCTGACAGGCTGTAAGAACAAGAAACTGGACGAGGTGTCCGATGAATACAAGAATCAGGTGGAGCCGCCAGTAGGAAAAATGACCTATCGCGAGAACCCGAAGACGAAGGAGAAAGTGTCGTTGCTGGGCTACGGCATGATGCGCCTGCCAACGAAGGTGGATAATGATCAGGAGTTTGATCAGGAGATGATCAACCGTCAGGTGGACTATGCGCTGGAGCACGGTTTGAACTATTTCGATACGTCACCCGTCTATTGTCAGGGACAGTCGGAACGGTGCACGGGTATTGCCTTGAGCCGTCACAAGCGCTCGGAGTATTTCGTGGCTACGAAGTTGTCGAACTTCAACCACGACTACTGGACCCGCGAAAAGTCGATAGAGATGTACCGCAACTCGATGAAAGAACTGCAGGTGGACTATATCGACTACTACCTGCTGCACGCTATAGGCGGTGGTATGGACGAGTTCAACGGACGCTATATAGACAACGGCATCATGGACTTCCTGCAGGAGGAACGCAAAGCTGGTCGTATCCGTAACCTGGGTTTCTCGTTCCATGGACAGAAATCGGTGTTCGACGAGATGATGTCCCGTCATGAAGAATACCATTGGGATTTTGTTCAGATAGAGCTGAACTACCTGGACTGGAACTATGCCAACGAAATCAATAGCGGCAATGTTGACGCCAGCTATCTCTATGCCGAGTTGGAGAAACGCAACATTCCTGCCGTCATTATGGAGCCGTTGCTGGGCGGACGACTGGTGAAGCTTCCGCAGTATCTCATGGCAGAGCTGAAACAGAAGGCTCCTGAGCGTAGCGTGGCTTCTTGGGCTTTCCGATATGCTGGAACCCCGAAGGGTGTGCTCACCGTACTCAGCGGAATGACGTATATGGAGCACCTGAAGGACAACCTGCTAAGCTATTGTCCGCTGGAGCCTCTGTCGGAAAAGCAAATGACTTATCTGCACGATGACGTGGCTCACAGGATTGTGGGTTTGGAAAACATTCCCTGCAACGACTGCAAGTACTGTATGCCCTGTCCCTATGGTATTGATATTCCCGCCATCTTCGTACATTATAATAAATGCAAGAACGAAGGTTCGCTGCCCATGGGTGTTGGCGACCCGGAGTATCGCAAGCACCGTCGGCAGTATCTGATATCCTTAGACCGTGTTGTGCCCCGTGACCGTCAGCCCGACCACTGTATACAATGTGGTCAGTGTGAACGCCACTGTCCACAGGGCATCAAGATTCCTCGCGAACTGGCAAAGATTGACCAGATGATTGAGGAACTGAAACTGGAAGGGGATAGTTAAAGGAGTTATGCAATGAAGCGTGTTACTGACTGGCTGAAGAGGCATACGAGCCTCACTATCATCATTGCTGCGGCATTGTTGCTGGAGGTGATATCGGCTGTGCAGTATTACTACACTCGTAGCATGTTGGCTACCGAGCTGGAGAACAAGGCGGAGACGGAACTTACCCTGAAAGCCATCATTGCCAAGAATACGCTGAATATGACTGAGAATTCCCTTCAGGGACATATATGGGACATGAAACGCAACCTGGCCTACCCTGACTCGATGTATAGTGTGGCAGAATGGGTCATGCGTTCGCATCCTAACCTACTGGGTTGTGGCATTGCCTTTTCCGAGAATTTCTATCCTGAGAAAGGGCGGCTCTATGAACCCTATGTGTTCAATGAAAATGGCACGTTGGTTAGGCAACAGGTTGCTGGGCCGAGTCACGACTATACCCAAATGCCCTTCTACAGGGTTGCCAAAGAGAACAATGCTCCTTCGTGGACCTATCCTTACTTCGACCCTGTGTCGAGTAAGAATGTGGTGAGCTATTGCCGCCCGATTCATAACGACAAGAGTGAGACTATTGCCGTTTTTGGCCTTGACATTGACCTTGCCTGGCTGGGCGATACGCTGAACTACAGACATGTGTATCCATCTTCGTTTGTATTGCTGCTGACGGAGTCGGGTCAGCTGATAACGGGACCTTCGAAAGACAGGGTTAGGCAGGGCGATGCAGAAAAGATTGTCAGTATGATTAATGACAGTACCGTTACGAAGACGCTGAGTTACAATGGACGGAGCCATTATTTCAATTATAGAAACGCTGCTGGCGACAAAGGCCGTGTGTTTTTCGCCTTCTTCAAGGGACAGCCAAGATGGCAGATAGCTGTTGTATGCTACGATAAAGAGGTGTATGGCAAGCTGAAGATGATGCGCCTGAATATCGGTGTGCTGATGCTGCTGGGTCTTATGGTACTGGCACTTATCATCAGTCGTTTTGCCAAGAATAGTCGTAAGTTGCAACATACTATGCTCGACAAGGAACGCCTTGACAGCGAACTGCGCATAGCCCGCGATATCCAGATGGAGATGCTGCCCTCGGCCTTCCCTGAACGTAGCGACCTTGATGTGTATGGTTCGCTGATTCCAGCCCGTGAGGTGGGTGGTGACCTCTTTGACTATTTCCTTCGCAACGAGAAGCTGTTCTTCTGCATTGGTGATGTCAGCGGCAAGGGTGTTCCTTCTGCGATGGTAATGGCAGTGATACACTCGATGTTCCGTATGGCAGTAGCCCGTGAGAACAATCCAGCCCACATCATGCAGACCCTCAATGAGACATCGTGTCAGGGTAATGACTCCAACATGTTCGTTACGCTGTTTATCGGTGTGTTAGACCTTCCTACGGGGCGTCTGCGATATTGTAATGCGGGACACGATGTGCCTGTTGTTATGGGAAGTGAAGGTCCGGTGATGTTGCCGTCGAAGCCTAATCTGCCAGTGGGATTGTTTGATGATTTCAAGTATGAGATGCAGGATACCATGTTGGAAGGCGGTTCTACGTTCTTCCTCTATACCGACGGTGTAACGGAGGCCAAGAACATTAAGCATCAGCTGTTCGGGAAGGAGCGTATGATGGCGGTGCTTGGCAAGTCGATGGAGCTGGGACCAAGGCAACTCATTGAACAGATGACCAACGAAGTACACGCTTTCGTGGAGGATGCTGAACAGAGTGACGACCTGACAATGCTGGCCTTCCGCTATTCACCCGTTGCCCACCAACTGCTGCTGGATAAGGAACTGACGCTGCAGAATGACGTGCGTGAGGTGAAAACCCTCAATGCTTTTGTCAAGCAGGTGATGGCAGAACTCGACATCGAAAAGTCGTTGGCTAAGAAAATACAGTTGGCGGTGGAGGAAGCCGTTGTTAATGTCATTGACTATGCCTATCCTACAGGTGTAATAGGTGAGATAACGCTCAAGGTATTTGCCGATGGTCAATGGATGTCGTTTGTTATCATCGACAGTGGCGTAGCTTTCGACCCGACGGAGAGGAAGAAAGCCGACATAACGCTCTCAGCAGAAGACCGTCCTATTGGTGGACTTGGAATCCTCTTGTTGCGCGAACTGATGGACAGCATCAATTATGAGCGCACGGGAGGTAAGAATATCCTGACGCTAAAGAAACAGATTAACAATTTAAAATAATACTGCTATGAAGACAATTATTGAGGAAAAGAACGACAAGTATTTCGTGGTAATGGAAGGAGAGCTCGACACAGCAGCTGCTGCTGAGGTTGAGCAAGTCCTACAGCCGTTGTACAATACGGAAGGTAAAGATGTGTGTATCGATTGTGAGAAACTGGAATATATTTCATCCAGCGGACTCCGCATCCTCATCAGTATTCTGAAAGGTGCCAAGGCAGGCGGCAGCCGTGTGGTGATGTCGCATGTGAATGACGATATCATGAATGTATTCCAGTTGACAGGATTTGTCAATCTGTTTGAATTCGAAGGCTAATGAACTGTTTGTTATCGCTACTGATGCTGTTGCCTGTCGGTAGCATGGCACAGGACGATGGTGAGCAACAGCAGTCTTCGCAGTTTACTGCTGACCTCCGGCTGTTGACGCGTGGCGAAATCCGTAACGGCGGAATGACATACGATCCAGAAAACCCGTCGTCAGATGACCGGTCGGCATTCGTCTTGGATCGTGAGCGACTGGTTCTTGGCTATCAGCGTGACTGGCTGGATACTAAGCTTACCATGCAGCATGTAGGCACCTGGGGCCATGAGGGTGCGGCAGGGGTGAACGTCTACGAGGCGTGGGCCATGATGCATGCACCGGTTCTGAAGGCTACCGACGGGAGAAGCGCTAACGTCTTTGCCCAGATGGGACGCTTGGCGCTGAGGTATGACGATGAACGTATCATCGGCTCCGATGACTGGGTGATGGCATCGATGACCCACGATGCCCTGCGATTAGGCTTTGAGGGCTACGGTCATAAGTTGCACGTCATACTGGCCTATAACCAGAACATGCGTGCACTCAGTCAGCCGGGCTCTTACTATGTGAATGGCAGCCGCCCCTATAAGTCCATGCACACCGTGTGGTATCACTACGATGTGCCCAAAGTTCCGTTAGGCGCTTCACTGCTGCTTATGAATATTGGTATGCAGGCTGGCAAAGAGGACGGTATAGACCTTAACGAAGCCTTAACAGAGTGGCAGCTGGTGTATGGAGGCTACCTGAAGTTTGCTCCTAAGCACTTCCTGGTAGAGGGTAGTTATTACCGCCAGACTGGTCATGACGAGAAGAAGGCAAAACTCGATGCATGGATGGCTGCTGTCAAGGCAGAATGGATGCCTAATGACATCTGGTCGCTCCAGGCGGGATACGACTATCTGAGTGGTGACGACTATGTGGCTTTTGTCCAAAAAGGTGGTCTTGGTATGCCTCTCCATGATGTCAACAAGGGCTTCAACCCTGTCTACGGCTCTCATCACAAGTTCTATGGCGCTATGGATTTCTTCTACCTCAGTACCTACATCAACGGTTTTACGCCAGGTATGCAGAACGCCTATTTTGGTGGAAGTTGCAGTCCGCTGAAGAATCTGAGACTAAGCGCCACCTACCACTATTTGGCTACTGGCACTGAGCTGACAGATTTAAACCGTACACTGGGTCATGAGCTGGAAGTAGAAGCCTCTTATGCCCTTGCAAAGGATATTAAGCTTTCTGCTGGTTACTCTTACATGACGGGAACGGAGACCATGGAGCGCCTGAAGCGCGCCAGCGGCGACGGAAGTCTGCGCTGGGCATGGCTTTCGCTGAATATCACACCACGGATTTTTTCCGCCAAGTGGTAAAGCCCCCTTTTGATTACTCATAGCTTTTAATCTTTTATCTTATATCTAATCAGAGTCTACATGATGAACCAAGTTCCATTATCCAAAGTCCAATACGGCCTCTACGTAGAGTGTGTGGCACATCAAGGAGAAGCCTGTTATAACCTACCTTATTTATATATACTCGATGGCACGCTCGACGCTGACCGTCTGTGTCGTGCCATAGAAACCGCAGTGAAGGCGCATCCTACGCTGTTTACCAGAATACAACTGGATGAACAGGGAGAACCCTTTCAGTCGATAGACGACACGGAGACATTCTCGTTGACAGTGGAGGAGATTGACGATATCGAGGCCATCAAGCCACAGCTCGTCGTGCCGTTCAATATCTACGGCGACCGCCTCTTCCATATCCGTCTGCTGCACGACAAGGAGCACTACTACTATTTCCAGGATCTTCACCATCTGATTGTCGACGGCACCTCCATGAAGATCATACTGGAGGATGTGGATGCCGCCTATAAGGGACAGACGCTGGCACCTGAAGCCATGACGCTGGCCGATGTTATCAAGGCAGAGAAGGAGCACCAGCAGTCGGAGGCTTTCGAAGTAGCCAAACAGTGGTATGCCCAGAACTTTGACTGTGGTGACACGTTTACGCAATTGCTGCCCGACCTTGAAGAGTCTGAGCATGCCGAAGCATCATTGCTTCGCACCTTGAGTGTCAGCCTCGATACCGTCGAGGCCTTCTGCCAGGAAAATGGAATCTTCAAGAGCACCCTCTTTACCTCGGCCTATTCTTTCCTTCTCGCCAAGTACAACAACGAGCAGGAGTCGCTGTTTACCACCGTCTTTAACGGACGCACCGACAAACGGTTTATGCATTCCGTAGGTATGACGGTGAAGACGCTCCCCGTCTATGCCAAGTTTGACAACGATACGAAGGTACTCGACTTCCTGAAAGCAGGACAGGAGCAGATGAGTGGCTGCCGCCAGCACGATGCCTATTCCTTCAGCGACGTAGTCAACGACCTTGGTTTGCAGAGTAATTCCATGTTTGCCTGGCACGGTATGCTGTTCTCCGACAATCAGCTGTGTGGCAAGCCTATGAAAGCTGTCCGTATCGGAAATAGTTATCTTGAGGCATCGCTCTATCTGAAGACGTTCATCCTCGATGGTAAGTTCCAGGTCAAGGCTGAATACAATGCCAACGAATACTCTGAGGCACTGATTGCCCAATATCTGGAGAGTTACGATACCGTGTTGGCAGGCATGCTTTCTCAGGACTACCTGCGTGACATCGACATCGCCACCGAGTCACAACGGGCGGTACTCGACAGCTTCAACCAGACGGATGCGGATTACGACAATACGCAGACCATCGTGTCGCTGTTCTGTCGTCAGGCCAAGGCTACGCCTCAGCATATTGCCGTAGTTTATAAAGACAAGAAGTACACCTATGCCGAGGTCGACGAGATGAGCGATCGTATTGCTGGTTATATTGCCTCAAAGGGCTTGGGTGCAGAGAATGTCGTGTCGGTACTCATTCCCCGTTGCGAGTGGATGGCTATTGCCTCGCTGGGTGTGCTGAAGGCCGGCTGTGCCTATCAGCCTCTGGACCCCAGCTATCCGAAAGAGCGCCTCAACTTCATGATGCAGGATGCTGACGCCAAGTTGCTGATTGCTGATGAGGAATTAAGGCCTATTGTGGATGAATATCTGGGTGACGTGCTGCTGACGAAGGAGCTTCCCAATCTTCAGAGTACTCTGAATTCTTTGAATACTCAGATTACTCCGAGCAGTCTCTTCATCCTGCTTTACACCTCTGGCTCAACGGGAGTTCCCAAGGGCTGTCAGCTCACACACGGCAACCTCGTAGCCTTCTGCCACTGGTATCAGCATTATTACGACCTGAAACCAGGTCACAGCGTGGCTGCCTATGCCAGCTATGGTTTCGATGCCTGCATGATGGATATATATCCCGCCCTCACCTGTGGCGCTACGGTTCATATTGTTCCCGAAGAGTTGAGACTCGATCTAATGGCGCTGAACGACTATTTTGAACAGCACCAGATTACCCATTCGTTTATGACCACGCAGGTGGGCTATCAGTTTGCCACGAATATTGAGAACCACTCGTTGCTGTATCTTTCTACGGGTGGAGAGAAACTGGCATCTCTGACACCACCGCAAGGTTACCAGTTCTATAATGGCTACGGTCCTACGGAGCGTACCATTTTTACCACCACCTTCCCCGTTGTCCATAAGATGAAGGATATACCCATCGGCAAGCCGCTCGACAATATGCGCCTGTATGTGGTCGACCCGCAGGGACATCGATTGCCTGTGGGTGCTGCCGGCGAACTCTGGGTGAGTGGCCCGCAGGTAAGCCGAGGCTATCTGAACAGGCCTGAAAAGACGGCGGAGGTGTTCATCGGGAATCCTTTCACTCAGGAGGCGAAATATGCTCGCGTTTACCGTACTGGTGACATTGTCCGCTATCTGCCCGACGGCAATATCCAGTTCGTAGGGCGCCGCGACGGACAGGTGAAGATTCGTGGCTTCCGCATCGAGCTGAAAGAGGTGGAGGCGGTTATCCGTGAGTTCCCCGGCATCAAGGACGCTACAGTGCAGGCCTTCGACGAGGAGGGTAGTGCTGGTGGTAAGTTCATTGCCGCCTACATCGTCAGCGACCAGCAGGTGGACATTGAGGCTTTGAACGATTTCATCCTCGACCAGAAACCGCCCTATATGGTGCCTGCCGTAACGATGCAGATTGAGACGATTCCCCTGAATCAGAACCAGAAGGTAAACAAACGTGCCCTGCCGAAGCCTGTCAAGCATGTTGCGACTGATTCGCAACAAACTCCTGCCGCCCCGCTGAACGTGCTGGAGGAGGAACTGCATGAGTTGATTGCCGGTATCGTCAACAACCAAGACTTTGGTATCACCACCGTCCTCGGCTATGCCGGACTGACTTCTATCTCTGCCATTAAACTTGCCGTACAGATGAACAAGCGCTATGGCATCACCCTCGATTCCAAGTCGTTGGTGAAGACAGGTACGCTGCAGGGCATCGAGAATGAGATACTGAAAAACACCCTGCTCCGACAGACTCACCCCCAATCCCTCCCTGAGAGGGAAAGGCAAAGTAGTGAGTCTGCCCCGCTTTCCTATGCCCAGACGGGTGTCTATTTCGAATGTCTGAAGAATCCTACGTCTACCATCTACAACATTCCTTATCTGCTGACCTACCCTGAGGGTATCGATGCCCAGGCATTGGCTCAGGCGGTGAAGCGTGTGGTGGAGGCACATCCTGAACTGAGTGTGCATTTCACCACCCAGAACAATGAGATTATTCAGACGTTGGAGGATAGTGCTCCTGTGGAGGTTGCCATTACGGAAATGAGTGACGAGGCTCTCCTTGCCTACAAGAATGAGTTCGTACGTCCGTTCAATCTGCAAAAACCGCCTCTTTACCGTTTCGAGGTGGTCAAGACCGAGCTTTCCGTCTGCTTGCTGATGGATGTCCATCACCTTGTCTTCGATGGAGGTTCTGCCGATTTGTTCATCCGCGAAATCAACGACGTGCTCAACGGTTCTCCCGTTGAGAAAGAAAACTATACCTACCTCGACTTCGTAGCCGACCAGCAGCAGGCTGCCGAGAGTGAGGTCTTTAAAGCTTCCCAGCAGTTCTTTGCCGAGAAGTTGCAGACCTGCGAGGGTGCCAGCGAGATTCCCGCTGACCTGCCGAAGACCGACCGGCAGGGGTTCATTGGCGAGGCCGTCTGTCCTGTAAGTAGCGATACTGTTGCTACCCTTACCGCCTTCTGTCGTCAGCATGAGGTGACGCCGGCCCATCTGTTCCTTGCCGCTACTGCCTATGTAGTGAGTCGCTACACCAATAATCGTGAAGTGTATCTCTGCACCGTCAGCAGCGGACGCTCCAACCTGAAAATTGCCGACACCGTGGGTATGTTTGTCAATACCCTGGCATTGGGGCTTCAGGTCGACGATATTAGCGTCAGTGAGTTCTTGAAACAGACCTGCGACACCTTCGACGAGACGCTGCGACACGAGGACTATCCCTTCGCACGCATAGCTACCGACTATGGGTTCCGTCCTGCCATTGCCTACGCTTATCAGGTGGGTGTGCTGGCTGCTTATACCGTTGGCGGTAAGCCTGTCAGTCAGGAGCTGCTGGAGTTGAATGTGCCCAAATTCCCGATCAATATTAAAATTGAGTCGCAAGGCGTGGTGGTGCAGTACGACGATGCCGTCTATTCCGACCGCCTTGGCAATGCCTTGGCAGAGAGCATCGTAGCTGTAGTTGAACGCATGATAGCGCAACCGGACGTCAAGGTTCGCCAACTCTCTATCGTCAGCAAGAACCAGGAAGAGGAACTCTCGCATCTGCGCCAGACGGCTACAGGAGATGCTCCCTTCAAGTTCTTCCACGAGTGTATCAGTCATTTTGCACAGACACAGCCCGACCATGAGGCGCTGGTAGCCATTGATGCTACGTTTACCTATAAGGAGATGGACGAGGCTACCAACCGTATTGCCAACGGTCTGCGGCAGCGGGGTGTGCAGCCCAACGACAGGGTTGCCCTGCTGTTGCCCCGCACTAGCCGGCTCATCCTCTCGCTCTTTGGTGTGCTGAAGGCCGGTGCTGCCTACATCCCCTGCGACCCGGAATATCCTGCTGACCGTGTGAAGCTGATTCTGGAAGACAGCGAGGCCCGCTACATTATTGGGCCCACCCCCAATCCCTCTCCCACTGGAGAGGGGAGTGATTACTCCTTACCTGCTGAAAAATGGCTGTACGTCGAAGACCTCCTCGCCACAGATTTATCTACTCCCCTCCCAACAAAGGAGGAGCAGGGGGAGAGTCCTCTTGCCTACCTCATCTATACCTCAGGCTCAACGGGGCGTCCGAAGGGAGTGATGCTGCGTCACGAGGGTATATGCAATTACCTCTATGGTCATCCCGCCAATGTCTTTGCCAATGCCGTGCTGACGGATGCCAACCGAGTGCTCAGCGTCACCACCATCTCCTTCGATGCAGCCCTGCAGGACATCGGTATGGCTTATTTCAACGGCAAAACCCTCGTACTGGCTACTGAGGAGCAGGCCAATAATCCGCTCGACCTTGCCCGCCTCATCACAGGAACCTCCGTTCCCGATGCTTCTCCATCGGGTGATACAGCTGCCGTTGATATGGTCTCAGGAACGCCTTCCCGCTGGCAGACATGGCTCACCTCCGACGACTTCTGTCGTGCCATTTCGAAGGTCAAGATCTGTCGTGCCGGTGGCGAGAAGTTCAGCGAAGCCCTGCTGCAGCAGATGCGCAGCGTTACCAAGGCACGAATCTTCAATTGCTATGGACCAACCGAGATTACTGTGGCTTCCAACAATGCAGAACTTACCCATGCCGAACAGGTCACCGTGGGCAAGCCTCAGCTGAATGTCAAGGAGTTTATCGTCGACAGCGACGGCAATGAACTGCCCGTAGGTGTGGTAGGCGAACTCTATATCGGTGGTCGTGGTGTGGCTCGTGGCTACAACAATCTCGATGAAATGACCCGCGAACGGTTCATCGACTACAATGGCACACGTATCTATAAGTCAGGTGACTACGCCAAATGGCTGCCCGATGGCAACGTGGTGATCCTCGGACGTACCGACCACCAGATCAAGCTTCGTGGCTTGCGCATCGAACTCGGTGAGATAGAGAACGTCATGCTGAAGGTGGAGGGTATGGAGAAGGTGGTCATCATTATCCGTAAGCTGAATGACAAGGAGCACCTCTGCGCCTACTATACCGCTGACCGCGAGATAGCACCCGATGCGCTGAAAGCAGAAATCTCCAAGAGTCTCACGCAGTATATGGTGCCCACAGCCTACCTGCAACTGCCTGAGATGCCCATGACCCCCAATGGCAAAACCGACGTCAAGGCGCTGCCCGAACCGCAGCTGGCTGTCAGTTCGGTATACGTGGCTCCGGCTAATGACACGGAGAAAGCCTTCTGTGACATCTTTGCCGGTATCCTGCAAATGGATAGGGTAGGAGCTACCGACAACTTCTTTGAGCTGGGCGGAACGTCGCTTGTTGTCACCCGCGTCATCATCGAAGCCGACAAGGCTAACCTCCATGTGGCCTACGGCGACGTGTTTGCCAATCCCACGCCCCGCAAACTGGCTGCCCTCATTACCGGTACCACTGTTCCCGATGGTTCTCCATCGGGTCCTGACGAAATCGCCGATTATGACTACACTGCCATCAACAACCTGCTGCAGAAGAACACCCTCGGCACCTTCCGACAAGGAGAGCGACAGTCCTTGGGCAACGTGCTCCTGACGGGAGCCACCGGATATCTCGGCATCCACATCCTCCGCGACCTCATCGACAGCGATGCGGAGAACATCTATTGCCTCGTACGCGGAAAGACGCAGGAGAAAGCCGAGAGCCGTCTGCGCACCTTGCTATTCTACTACTTTGCCGATTCGTTCAAGCCGCTCTTCGGTAAGCGCATCCACGTCATCCTCGGCGATGTGACAGAAGACCTGGCGGAGAAGATACCAGCTTCCGATTATCAAATCTCAACGCTATTCAACTGCGCCGCCATCGTGAAGCATTTCTCTGAAGGTACCGAAATAGAGGACGTGAACATCGGAGGTGCCCAGCGCTGTGTCGACTTCTGCCTACAGAGGAGTGCCCGACTGGTGCATGTCTCTACAGCCAGCACCCGCGGACTCTGGGTGGATGCTCAAAACCAGAATCTGCCCGTATTCACCGAGCAGAAGCTCTATCTGGGGCAGTACCTCGGCAACAAGTACATCTACTCGAAGTTCATGGCAGAACGGCTCATACTTGATGCCGTAGCCCTCCACGGGCTCAGTGCAAAGATCATGCGTGTGGGTAACCTCGCTGCCCGTAGCACCGATGGCGAGTTCCAGGCCAACTTCCAGACCAATTCGTTCATGGGGCGCATTAAGGTCTACAATATGCTGGGATGCTGTCCCTTCGCTATGCGTAACAAGCGGGTGGAGTTTTCTCCCATCAATGAGGTGAGCCACGCCATTGTACTTCTGGCAACCACGCCTAAGGAATGCACCGTTTTCCATCCCTACAACATCCACGGCCAGTTCCTAGGCGACGTGCTGATGGGACTTACCTCTGTTACCGGAGGCATCCGCTTCGTCGAGCAGGAAGAGTTTGCCGAGGCGATGGAGGCTGCCAAGGACGACCCGCAGAAAGCCCGTCAGCTGGCCTCGTTGCTGGCTTATCAGGATATGGCACACGGCCAGAAGACTACCGACGTGGCCCGCGACAACGACTATACCACTCAGGTGCTCTACCGCCTTGGTTTCTCGTTCTCGCCCACCTCGTGGGACTACGTGGAGCGTATGCTTACTGCCATTGGCGGCTTCGGCTTCTTAGACTAAGTCGGTGAGTTAGCATGTCTAAGTAGCTTAGTTAGCA
>JAEEGK010001536.1_pt1 | contig 58118 bp, 57 predicted proteins | sample 8958771 | NCBI WGS metagenome assembly JAEEGK01 (sample SAMN16246547, study PRJNA631951) | gut metagenome | biome: gut microbiome; feature: rumen; material: SC-attached | host: Bos | place: Iran: Karaj | collected 2018-10 | reverse complement strand
TCTTCTTCCGGTGATCTCCTTCAGGTTGTCCAGCAGGCTTCCGCCGTTCTTTTTCTTAAGTTTTTCGGCTTCCTTTATCTCATCAAGTGTGTAATTGCTCTTTTTGCCTCCGAGTATGTTGCTCAGAGCCTCGTCGATCTGATCTCTCATTTCTGCTCCGTCCCGGGTTTCCCCGTATAAAAAGTTTACGGGCAGGCGCTGCTGTGGCGCCCGCCCGCTATATTAGATTTTAAGTCCGCCAAACGTCCGCGTCAAGCCGAATCGTACTTCCGGATGATGTTCTCGGCGGCTTCTTTCTTGGAAAGTCTGAAATTCATCGCCATCTTCTCGATGTAATGATGAGCTTCGTCCTCCTTCATGCCCTCATTCTCGATAAGATACCATTTTGCACGGTTCATCGTTCGGATCTCGTTGATCTTCTCTTCGACCGACGCCTGCTTCTGCTCCATCTGTCTGAGCCTCTCGCGCGCCGAGCACATCATGCGCAGCGTCTGGGACACCATCATGCCCGAGGTAGGCTTCGCGATGACCATTACGCCCGATTCCATGACCTTCGCGTAAATGTCGTCATACATCTCGTTCTTTACAAAAAGGAGCACTCCGCTGCTGCCCTCGGCGCAAATGTCCGAAGCCAGCCTGCTGCCGAACTCGTCACGCAGCGGTGCATTGATCAGGACCAGATCGTATTTCACGTCGATCATGAGCCTGCGCGCTTCCCCTGCGGTCTCGGCACATCTTACGGGCCAGTATGTCGTAGGCGGGAGCAATGCCATGGTCGATTTATTGAACTGCTCCGAAGGTGATACGATGAGCACGCTGTACGTGCTGTCCCTGAAAACCATGCAGATGCCCCCTTTCCCGTGTATTTTTGAAGTTTTCGGTTATCTCTCGCAGTATGCCCTGATGATCGATTCCGGGAGATACTTCTTTAAGAAGCTGCTCTTCTTTGCGGCCGTGATCGCCTCCTTGAGGTTTGCGGGCAAAGGCTTGTACTTTGCGGTCAGCTCGGGTCCCGCCGTGAAGAGATTGATGTCAGCGCTCTCGGGCAGCTCCATCTTCTTCGAAATGCCCTCAAGCCCCGCATAGATCAAAAGCGTAAACGCAAGATAAGGGTTCGCGGTGGGATCGGGCGAGCGAAGCTCCATATAGGGGTTCTGCCTTGCGGCCGGCACCCTGATCAGCTGCGAACGGTTCTCGGACGACCAGGAAATGTACTTCGGCGCCTTGTTGCTGCCTATCCTCTGATATGAATTCTCGATCGGATTGAGGAAGAGCGTGATGTCGCATATCCTGTTCATGATGCCGGCGATCATGTGGTCGAGAAGGTTCTGTTTTTTGTTGTTGATGGAAATATTGATGTGGAAGCCGCTGCCGGGGCTGTCCGAAAGAGGTCTCGGAGAGAAATCTGCGCAAAGACCGTTCATCGCAGCGATCGAGCGGACAACCGATTTAAACGTGATCGCGTTGTCTGCCGCAGTGAGCGGATCGGAATAATGGAAATCGATCTCGTTCTGGCCGGGGCCTTCCTCATGGTGCGAAGTCTGGGGCTTCATCCCCATCTGCATAAGCGTCCTGCAGATCATGCGGCGCACGTTCTCGCCCTTGTCCGCGGGAGCCACGTCCATATAGCCCGCATTGTCATAAGGTTCAAAGGTCGGACGCCCGTCCGAATCCGTCTTGAACATGTAGAATTCAAGCTCGGAACCGAAATTGAACTCAACGCCTGCCTTCTTCGCGTCCTCGACCGCCTTCTCGAGAAGGGATCTCGAATCGCTCTCGAGCACTCTTCCGTCGGGATATTTAACGGTGCAGAACATGCGGACAACGCCGCCGTCCTCCGATCTCCAGGGAAGCGATGTAAGCGTCGACGGATCGGGATAAAGGAAAAGATCCGAGCGCACGTCTCCTCCGAAGCCCGCGATCGCGGAAGCATCTATGGCGATACCGTACTCAAAGGCTCTCTCGAGCTCAGAGGGCAGGATCGCAATGTTCTTCAGCTTGCCGAAAACATCGCAGAAAGCAAGTCTGATGAACCAGACATTCTCCTGTTTAACATACTGCAGAACTTCATCCTTTGTGTATTTCACGATATTACCTCCTCTTCACAACCCGCTATACCCACTCTTGTTCTTCCGACAGAAATCGTTTTCGCCGGACTCATTAGATTTTTTATAGCAGATACTCCCCCCGCATGTCAATGCTCCAAAAAGGCCCTAAAAGCCTTAATTTTTTTAGGATTGCATAATTTTCTTTTTTTATGAATAACTATTGACTTTTTTGCTTTAACGCTGTAAAGTACAATGCAACGGGACAATGACGTCCAAAGAGGCCGGATGCCTCTTTTTGTCATGGTCCCTTTTCGCATTTTATAAGCGAGCTGACCAATTAAACCGGAAAAATATTGAAAAAGGAGAAAGATAAAATGTTTAAGACACAGTACGTTAAGAAAGTTTACGACAAGGTAGCGGCAACCAATGCGGAGCAGCCCGAGTATCTTCAGGCGGTACGCGAAGTTCTCATGACCATCGAGCCCCTGCTCGAGGAGAATCCCAAGCTCGAGGAGCAGGGTATCCTTGAGAGGATCGTTGAGCCCGAGAGACAGATCATGTTCCGCGTTGCATGGGTTGACGATGCAGGCAAGGTTCAGGTTAACCGCGGATACAGAATTCAGTTCAACTCCGCTATCGGACCTTACAAGGGAGGTCTCCGCTTCCATCCTTCAGTAAACCTTTCCATCATAAAGTTCCTCGGCTTTGAGCAGATCTTCAAGAACAGCCTTACAGGCCTTCCCATGGGCGGCGGTAAGGGCGGTTCCGATTTCGATCCCAAGGGTAAGTCCGACGGCGAGATCATGCGTTTCTGCCAGGCATTCATGACCGAGCTCGCAAAGCACATCGGTCCCGACACCGACGTTCCCGCAGGTGACATCGGCGTAGGCGGACGTGAGGTAGGTTTCCTCTTCGGTCAGTACAAGAGACTCCGCAACGAGTTCACCGGCGTTCTTACCGGTAAGGGACTTGATTTCGGCGGATCCTTCACCAGAACAGAAGCTACAGGTTACGGCCTCTGCTATCTCACCGCTGAAATGCTCAAGTGCATGAAGGGCGAGAGCTTCCAGGGCAAGACCGTTGTTATCTCCGGTGCCGGCAATGTTGCTATCTATGCAGCACAGAAGGCTACACAGCTCGGCGGCAAGGTTGTTGCAATGTGCGACTCCAACGGCTACATCTACGATCCCAACGGCGTTAACCTCGACGTTATCAAGGACATCAAGGAGATCAAGAGACAGCGCATTAAGGAATACGCTTCACGCGTAGCAGGTTCCGAGTACCATGAGGGCTGCTCCGGCATCTGGACCATCAAGTGCGATATCGCTCTTCCCTGCGCTACCCAGAACGAGATCGACGAAGACTCCGCAAAAGCACTCGTTGCGAACGGCGTAATGGCAGTTGCAGAGGGCGCTAACATGCCTTCCACTCCCGAAGCCATCGAAGTATTCCAGAAGGCAGGCATCCTCTTCGCTCCCGCGAAGGCAGCAAACGCAGGCGGCGTTGCATGCTCAGGTCTTGAGATGAGCCAGAACTCCATGAGATATATGTGGACCTTCGAAGAGGTTGACGCGAAGCTCAACCAGATCATGGTAAACATCTTCCACAACATCTACGATGCTTCCAAGAAGTACTCGGACGGCATGGATCTTGTTGCAGGCGCGAACATCGCAGGCTTCAAGAAGGTTGCGAACGCAATGCTCGCACAGGGTATTGCTTACTGATATCAGAGATATATGACATGGGGACAGTTCTTCTGTCCCCCTTTTTTAAGGCATTCTTACAAATTTTTAGGATGTTTTATTTAAATACTTATGATAATATATGTACTCGGGGTAAAAAGCCCGTATATCAGATAAAGGAGAGTAATTCAGCATGTCTAATTGCGCAATCGTAGGAATCAACTGGGGAGACGAAGGAAAGGGCCGCATGGTGGACCTTCTGACCGAAAGCTATGATGTCGTTGTAAGATATCAGGGCGGCGGCAATGCGGGTCACACCGTTATCAACGAATTCGGCAAATTCGCGCTTCATCTTCTGCCTTCCGGCATTTTCAGACCCGGTGTCATGAATATTCTCGGCAACGGCGTCGCTCTCGACCTCGAGAACCTCTGGAACGAGATACAGACGGTCGAGGCACAGGGCGTGAGCGTAGGTCCGGACAAGCTCCGCATCAGCGACAGAGCTTCTCTCCTTCTTCCCTGGCACCGCGATCTCGACGGACTCGAGGAGGCCCGTCTCGCGGACAAGAAATTCGGTTCTACCAAGCAGGGCATCGCTCCCTTCTATTCGGATAAATACCAGAAAAAGACCATTCTCGCGGGAGAGATCTTCTATCCCGAGCATTTAAAAGCACATCTCGAGGATCTGATCGAGTGGAAGAACCTCACCCTTACAAAGGTTTACGGCGCAAATGCCGTGACTATCGATGAGATGCTCGACTGGTTCAGGGAGTACGGTGAGAAACTCAAGCCCTACATCTGCAATACCGGCGCTCTGCTCCGCGATTCGCAGAAGGCAGGCAAGAAGATCCTCTTCGAGGCTCAGCTCGGGTCTCTGCGCGACCTCGACTACGGTATCCATCCCTACACCACTTCATCAAATACGACAGCCGCTTACGCTCCGATCGGTTCGGGACTTCCGTCCGTTAAGATCGACACCGTCGTAGGCGTTGTAAAAGCATATTCGACCTGCGTCGGCGAAGGTCCCTTCACCTGCGAGTGGTTCGGCGAAGAAGCCGAGAAGCTCCGTGAGGCAGGCGGTGAGTACGGCGCAAAGACCGGACGTCCCCGCCGTGTGGGTCCGATCGATCTCGTCGCTACCAGATACGGCGTTGAGGTTCAGGGCGCTACCGACATCGCATTAACCAAGATCGACGTTCTGAGCTACATGGACAAGATCCCCGTTTGCACGCATTACACCTTAAACGGCGAGCAGACCGACGAGTTCCCGTTCCCCGTTGCCTTAGCGGACGCGAAGCCCGTTATCGAGTACGTAGACGGCTGGAAATGCGATATCTCCGGCATCAGAAAGTGGGAAGACCTGCCCGTACAGGCGCGCAATTACGTTGAAATGATCGAAAAGGCTATCGGCTGCCACATTACCTATGTTTCGGTAGGTGCCGAAAGAGACGCATACATCAGGCGATGACCGATACAGAAAGGATTTTTTGTGATGGACGATAAATACAATTCACCCTTAGCCTCACGTTACGCTTCCGACTACATGCTCAAGCTCTTCTCCTCCCAGACGAGGATCGAGACCTGGAGACGTCTCTGGGTTGCGCTCGCCCGCGCTGAACACAAGCTCGGACTCCCGATCACAGAAGAACAGGTTGCCGAGCTCGAGGCGCATATCTCGGATATTGATTTCGAGACCGCTGCTGCCCGTGAGAAAGAAGTCAGACATGACGTTATGGCGCATGTCTACACCTACGGAAAGGCCGCTCCTTCGGCCGCCGGCATCATTCATCTGGGCGCTACCAGCTGTTACGTTACGGACAATGCCGACATCGTGATCTACCGCGACGGACTGGTTTATCTGCGCGGTGAGCTCCTGAAGGTCATCCGCAATCTCAGCGAATTCGCGGATGAATACAAGGCTCTCCCGACTCTCGGCTATACGCATTACCAGCCCGCGCAGCCCGTTACGATGGGCAAGCGCGCGACACTCTGGCTGCAGGATTTCGCATCTGACCTCGAGGAACTCGATTTTGTCATCGGCTCGATGAAAATGCTCGGATGCCGCGGCACCACAGGCACCGAGGCCAGCTTCATGGAGCTGTTCGAGGGCGATACGGCCAAGATCGACGAGATGAACCGCATGATCTGCGGCGAGTTCGGTTTCGAGCGTACCTTCAGCGTATGCGGCCAGACATATCCCCGCAAATTCGACAGCAGGATACTCAATGTCCTCTCCTCTATCGCTCAAAGCTGCTACCGCATGGCAAACGATATCCGTCTGCTGCAGCATGACAGACAGCTCGAAGAGCCTTTCGAGAAAAACCAGATCGGTTCGTCCGCGATGGCATACAAGCGCAATCCCATGCGCAGCGAGCGCATCTGCTCTCTCGCGCGTTACCTGATGATCGACGCCCTGAACGCGCCGATGACCGCTTCTGTCCAGTGGATGGAGCGCACGCTCGACGATTCGGCGAACCGCCGCATCTCGATGCCCGAAGGCTTCCTGTGCGCCGACGCGATCCTGCGCCTGGCCCAGAACGTTACCTCCGGCATGGTCGTAAACACCAAGATAGTTGAGCGCACGATCCGCGAGTATCTGCCTTTCTCCGCTACCGAGAACATCCTCATGGAGGCCGTAAAGCGCGGCGGAGACCGTCAGCAGCTCCATGAGCTGATCCGTCAGGATTCGATGACCGCCACCGCCAACATGAAAAACGGCGAGCCCTGCAATCTTCCCGAGCTGCTTGCGTCTCATCCCGAGTTCGGCATGACCCGCGAGGAGATCGAGGCTGTGCTCGAGCCTTCGCTCTACATCGGCAGATGTCCCGAGCAGGTGGAAAATTATCTCAGCGAGATCAGACCTCTGCTGGCAGGCGTAAAAGAAGGCAACGGAGAGATCAATTTATAGGAGTCATATGGAAAGAGAAACTGTTATCGTAATAGATTTCGGCGGACAGTACAACCAGCTCGTGGCGCGCCGCGTCCGCGAGTGCAATGTTTACTGCGAGATCTGTTCCTACAAAACGGATCTGGAAAAGATCAAGGCGATGAACCCGAAGGGCATCATCCTCACCGGCGGCCCTTCGAGCTGCTACGAGGAGAATGCGGCCACCTGCTCACCCGAGCTGTTCAATCTGGGCATTCCCGTGCTCGGTCTGTGCTACGGCGCCCAGCTCATGAGCTATGTGCTCGGCGGCAATGTGGAGCGCGCTTCGGCACGTGAATACGGAAAGACAGAAGTGGACGTTGACTGCTCTTCCGCCCTGTTCGCGGGCGTTTCGCCGCACACCGTATGCTGGATGAGCCATTTTGACTATATCTCGAAACTGGCCCCCGGCTTCAGGAGTATCGCGCATACCGCGAACTGCCCCGTAGCGGCGGCGGAATGCGCAGAGAAAAACCTTTACGCGATCCAGTTCCACCCCGAGGTACTGCATACCGTTGAAGGTTCAAAGATGCTGTACAATTTCGTGCGCAATATCTGCGGCTGCGCAGGTGACTGGCGCATGGATTCATTTGTTGAAAATACGGTCCGCGAGATCCGCGAAAAAGTCGGCAGCGGCCGCGTGCTGCTCGCCCTCTCGGGCGGCGTGGACTCGTCCGTCGCGGCAGGTCTTCTCTCCCGCGCCATCGGCAAGCAGCTGACCTGCGTATTTGTAGATCACGGTCTTCTGCGCAAAAATGAAGGCGACGAGGTAGAGGCGGTATTCGGCAGCAAGGGCATGTTCGATCTGAATTTCATCCGCGTCAATGCCGCAGACCGTTTCTATATCAAACTCGCCGGCGTTTCCGAACCCGAACGCAAGCGTAAGATCATCGGCGAAGAGTTCATCCGCGTATTCGAAGAAGAGGCAAAGAAGATCGGCGCGGTCGATTTCCTCGCTCAGGGAACCATCTACCCCGATGTGGTCGAATCGGGTCTCGGCGGCGAATCCGCCGTTATCAAGTCGCATCACAATGTCGGAGGGCTCCCCGACTATGTTGATTTCAAGGAGATAATCGAGCCCCTTCGTCTGCTGTTCAAGGACGAGGTCCGCAAAGCCGGCTTAAAGCTCGGCATCCCGGAAAAGCTTGTTTTCCGCCAGCCTTTCCCCGGTCCCGGTCTCGGTATCCGCATCATCGGCGACATCACCGCCGAAAAGGTTAAGATCGTGCAGGACGCCGATGCGATCTTCCGTGAGGAAGTGGCAAAGGCCGCCGACGCTTACAAAGACTCCAACGGCACTGCCGCTCCCTGGATGCCCGACCAGTATTTCGCCGCACTTACCAATATGCGCAGCGTCGGCGTTATGGGTGACGAGCGCACCTACGATTACGCGATCGCGCTCCGTGCGGTCCGCACGATAGATTTCATGACCGCCGAAGCCGCAAATATCCCCTTCGACGTTCTCCAGACCGTCATGAGCAGGATCATCAACGAGGTCCGCGGAGTTAACCGCGTACTCTACGATATCAGCTCGAAACCGCCGGGAACCATCGAGCTGGAATAACAAGCCATGCAATCAGCAAACAATAAGAGTGCCGTGAATGCTTGCATTCAAAGGCACTTTTTTGTGCTGATTATACGGCGCCTACGGCGACGGTTATTGATGAGCGAAGCGAATCAATAACCGAGCATGGCTTGTTACGTGATGTTTATATACGTTGACAACGTACATCAAATGCTTTATACTTTATTAAAGTATAAAGATGTTTTTGGAGACGATGATATGGATATTGCAGCCAAAATAAAGGAATTAAGAAAGAAAACGGGATTATCGCAAAGTAAATTTTCCGCTAAATTTGGAATTCCCGTAAGAACTCTTCAGCAGTGGGAACAGGGAATAAGTGCCCCTCCGGAATATTTGGTAAGAATGATGGCGTATATTATGCAGCTTGAGGAAAACGCGCAAAAAAAGATGAAAAATCTATAAGGGGGAAACATGCAGATGGCAAATGATAAAGTTCAATTATTTGAAGACCGGCCGATAAGGACTGCATGGGTTGACGATGAGGAAGAATGGTATTTTTCGGTTGTGGATGTTGTTGGTGTTCTTGCTGAAAGCAAAGATCCCACATCATATTGGAGAAAGCTGAAGCAGAGACTTAAAGAAGAAGGAAATGAAACCGTGACAAATTGTCACGCTTTGAAAATGATTGCCCAAGATGGAAAGAAAAGGTTTACTGATGTTGCAAATACCGAGCAACTGCTTCGCTTGATCCAATCAATTCCGTCAAAAAAAGCCGAACCTTTTAAAATGTGGCTGGCTCAGGTGGGCCGTGAGCGAATAGAGGAAGTGATTGACCCGGAGCTGACAATTGAGAGGGCTCTTGAAACCTATGCTAAGAAGGGCTATTCAAGGGAGTGGATCAATCAGCGCCTGCAGGCAATTCAGGTAAGAAAAGAACTTACAGATGAGTGGGACAAATGTCCGGATAAATGTCTATATAAAATAGCGGGAGGATAATGGGTTTGGAAGATTACAGTTTACAACATAAAAAAGCCTGGGAGTTTGATGCATACGACTTTTGGGTAAGAACCGCGGGGACTCCGGAGGAAAGAGCATCAAAGGATAAAGAAAACCCCGGGAAGATGCTGAAGCAGTATGCAAACTACTTTGATTCTTTTGAAGGTATCAAAGTGGCTAACATATGCGGATCCTGCGGCAAGAAAGCGATCCCGCTGGCTCTCTTGGGCGCGGAGGTCACTGTCTTTGATATTTCCGAAGCCAATAAGAAATATGCTGTCGAAACGGCTGAAGCTGCAGGCGTGAAGATCGGATATGAAGTCTGTGACATCATGGAAATCGATATGGACAAGTATGCCGGCTTTTTTGATGTTGTCTTTATGGAGGGTGGAATCCTTCATTATTTCCACGATATAAATGCTTTTATGAATGTTATGAACGGATTGCTTAAACCCGGTGGAAAGATGATCTGCAGTGACTTCCATCCATTTACTAAGATTTCCGATATACTTGGGCTGCAGCAGCCAACCATGAGTTATTTCTCAACAGATATCTTTGAAGGTGAGATGGCGCACGCAAGATTTTACGATGAGGAGATCCGTAAGCAGATCCCTAAATGCCATTACAGGAAGTACACAATCAGCGAGATCATCAATGCTATCATCGGGAGCGGATTTACTTTGGAGCGTTTTGATGAACATCCTTCATGGGAAAATGAAAAACTCCCGGGTGAGTTTACGGCGATAGCAAGAAAGAACTGAGGAGGCGTATGGCATCAAGTATTATACATTTAGCAATCACAAATGAATTGATAAAGCGATTATCCTTTACTGATGCGAACAGACTTAGGTTCGGGGCTGTAGTGGTTGACGCCGGAGTTGGTGGAAACATGTATGGGAACGCTCATATGAAAGTAAATGTTCAGGACGGGAAAAAGAAAACCTACGATTTTGACAGATACAGGGAAATGTTCGGAGAGCGGATGATTAAGGATGATCTTTATTTAGGATACTATTTGCACCTTGTGCAGGACGCTCTGTACAGGAACTTTGTATATGACAGATATCATTGGAATCCGATGCTTCCCGGAAATGTGGAGCGATTACATAAAGACTATGAGATAATAAACCAATATGTTATCAATAAGTATGGATTGGTGAATGATCTTATAGTACCTGACAGATTTGAGGACGAGGCTTTGAATCAGATCAGCGCTTTTGACACAAAGGGGCTTATGCAGGATATGAATTCGTATTTTCTGCCCGTGGATGAAGAACCCATTTTCTTTTTCACTAAAGAAATGTCCGATGAATTCATAGAGGAAGCTATGGAATTTTGTGTGGATGAGGTTAAGAAAATCCGAAATGGAGAGCGGGGCATTGATATGCTTGCATACGCTTGGAACCGAGCAGGCGTATAGAAGAAAAGGTGATGTAGGAAGGAGTGATTTAGTATGAAGAGAACATATCGTGTACGGAGGGTCCACGAAATTTGACCCTCCAATACAATATCGGAGGATTAAAAAATGGTCAACTTAATTGAATTAAGTGAAGAGAACTGGATGGACTTTGCCAGACTATCCGTTGATGAAAATCAAAAACGATATCTGACAAGCAATATTGGCATCTTGGCAAGAGGATATGTTTACCGTAATTCCCGCGCAAATGTAATTGGAATTGTAGCAGATGGAATCCCTGTGGGGCTTGCTATGGTAAGGGATATGGATGATGAACCTGCATGCTATGAATTGCAGCAGTTTATGATCGATAGGAATTTTCAGGGCAAAGGATACGGATTTGAAGCGCTGAAACTCATTCTTGCCAGGCTTAAAGATGAGCAGAAATATGACTGTGTGGAAGTTTGCGTTAAAATGGAAGATGCGCAAGCAATACATGTCTATGAGAAGGCCGGATTCGTTGATACCGGTTATATTGATGACGATGTTCCCGACAGCTATAATTTAGTTTATCGCTTTGAAGGTGATGATAAGCTTGAGGAAGCGGGCATAAGAATAATTAACGTAGAGGAACCAACGGAGAAGCAGTTGATTTCGAGAACAATACTTGAAGCGCTTCCTGATTGGTTTGGAATTCCTGAATCCAGAGAAAAGTACATAAAAGAAAGTGCAGATCAACCATTTTTTGCGGCGTATGATTCGGATAAACCGATAGGTTTTCTATGCCTTAAAGAAACAGGTAAGGAAACCGTTGAGCTTTGTGTTATGGGAGTGCTGAAGGATTACCATAGAAAAGGAGTTGGAAGAAAACTTTTTGAACGGGCCAAAGAAGAGGCGAAGCAAGCAGGATACTCCTTTATGCAGGTTAAGACGGTTCAGATGGGACGATACGAAGATTATGATGCGACCAATCATTTTTATTTGTCCCTCGGGTTTAAAGAGTTTGAGGTATTTCCAACTTTGTGGGATGAATGGAATCCGTGTCAGATATATGTAATGACTCTTTGATAACACCCCCGCCATAACAATTTGATAACATTAGCTGATGCAGTCCACGTGATATGTACAGCTTTATTTCACATATTGTTTTTTCCGGAAGCAGAGAATAGAAGACGGCAGCATAATAAACAGATCATTGACTGCTTATCTTTGCAGGATAAGCGTTTTTTTTACAAGGGAGGAGAACATATGGATCTGATAGTTTTAACAGGAAGCGGAGCAGTCGGAAAGATGACTGTGGGACAGGAACTCATGAAAATAACCGATTTCAGGCTTTTCCATAACCACATGATGATAGAGCCTGTGATAGAGATCTTTGGATATTTCAACGGGGCAGCGGTTGCAAAACTTCGAGAGGTTATATTTGAGGAGTTTATGAAGACCGAGTACCAAGGGATGATCTTTACCTACATGTGGGCTTTTGATCAGCAATCCGACTGGGATTATATAAAGAGCGTGACAGACAGGTTTGAAGCTACGGGGGGAACGGTTTACTATGTCGAGCTGGTTGCGGACAGGGCTGTGAGGCTTGAGAGAAACAAGACGGAAAACAGGCTTAAGAACAAGGCTTCCAAGCGGGATCTGGCTATATCCGAAGCACGGATGATCAGAGAGGAAACAAAGTACAGGATCGTAAGCAAGGATGGGGAGATCACATTCAAGAATTATGTGAAGATAGATAACACCAATCTGGAGCCTGACACGGTTGCAAGAATGATAAAAGAGAAATTCAGGCTTCCCGGCCCCGGGACAAATGAGCTCATGACCAAGGTTAAACTCGAGGAAGTGAGGGCGGATGAGATCGAGGCACTTTATAAATTGCAAGTCGCAAGTTTTATGCCTTTGTACGAAAAGTATCATGACGAGGGCTCGCCTGCCATAGAGTCCGTCGAGCGGGTTAGGGCAAGAGCCGAAGCGCCGGATCGGAAATACTATTTTATAGTTAAGGACGGTGCGAGAGTCGGAGCGGTAAACATAGGGCACAAGACAGATGATGACGGTGAAGAGGTGTGCCGTATCGCACCCATATTCATAACTCCCGAGTTTCAAAACCGAGGCATAGGTTATGTGGCTATCCAAAAGGCATTTGCTCTATACCCTCAGGCAAAAAAGTGGAAGCTGGACACGATCCTGCAGGAAAAAGGAAACTGCCATTTGTATGAGAAGTGTGGTTTTGTTCGTGTGGGGGAGGGGAAGGTTATAAACGAAAATATGACGATCATAGATTATGAACAAGTCTTTTGAAAGAAGTGCAAAAGTATGCGGAAGGTAGATTGATCTATATACCTAAGAATGAAAAAACAAAAGGCTGGGGAGAAGCATCCGGATATCGGGAAAAACTGAATAAAAGAAATGCAATCATCTGCAGCAGATATGCCGCGGGTTCCGGAATCATGGAGTTGGCAGAAGAATTCTACCTATCTCCCGAATCGATCAAAAAGATCGTATACGGTAGGAAGATAAATCTCCCCAAGTATTCCCCAAGCGTTTACTCCGCAAAGCTGTTTTCGGATGCAGGCGTAGGTGAAGAATGGGTAAAGATACCCCTTAGCCCTATAGAAAATTATAGCCTGAAAAGCGATATAGCGCAAAAAAATAGTAATAAACGGTTGTTTTCTTCGGCCGAAAAGGTTACTATATCACTATAAAGTGTTACAGTCCGAAAAAAAAGGCAATATAATATGGATTAAAAGAGAGGGGAGTTATGAAACACAAACGATTAAACAGAGACGGATGGGGGTTCCAATACTACCCATACTATCAGATGAGAATAGATGACGAGTCGTTCCATGGAATGGCTTGTTTGATCAAACTAACCGATGGTGATAACAATTATTGGGAGACTCCAAAGGCAGGCAGAATTCAGGTGACCGGCGAAGGCATGAGCTGGCTTGAACTTTTGCCGGATGATGCCGCAAGATTAATCACGATCATGTATTTCCCCGAGGGTGTGCATGACGATGCCAGGCATAATTATCCGATTCCTAAAAATATCAGATTTCAGCCGTCAATTTATTATGTGGATATCATCGAAGGCATTGAGTATGACGAGTATGGTATAGCTACATATATTGATAGATATCTTGATGTTATATTCACTCCGGAAGGGGATATCAAGATTGATGACCGAGACGAACTTGATGCAGCATACGCTTCGGGTGAGCTTTCTAAAGAACAGTATGACTCAGCTTTGCTGGAATGTGAAAGAATTTTAAAGGATTATTGTGAAGACATTTCAAAGACAGGTGAGTGGTGCGCGAAGATCAGAGAAATTGTTGAAGAAAGAATCAAAGCAGGGGAATTGATCAAGCCCTGTAGGGAAGTGCTGGAACTTCAAAACAGCAAAAGATGATCAAAGGCATAAATATATTGGTAACATTATGGAGGAGTAGTATGTTTGGGAAGAAACTTGTAATACAGCATTGCTCTTTTAGTCTTAGTGTCCTTTGGATGCAGTTGTACAAAGTGGATAGTCAGAGAACCTCGTGGAGTAAGAGAAGTGCCGAACACACAGGAGATTGCCGATGAAAACTTTGAGAAAATAATGGCGGCGATCAAAGACAAAGATGCTGAAGCATTAAAAAATCTTTTTTCAAAGAAGGTACAGGAAGAATCAGACCTGTTGGATGAAGGAATAGATTATATTTTTTCAACCTTCCCGAATGGTATAAGTTCTTATGAGAATGTGGTCGGAGATTATTATAAATAAAGTGTTCGAGGCAAGGGTAAGATGGTTTTGATAAATAAACTGTACTGGCTTTATGCGGATGGGATCAAGTATAGATTTCATGTGGAATCCTGCACCAGAAACGATCTTGAACCTGAAGAAGAAGGTGTAAAAGGAATACTCCTAATACGGGAGGATAATGAAGATGATCTTAAGTTTGGTTTTCGTGAAATCTACGTGCCTGATTCTTTTCTTGAGGAGAACTATCCTGATAAGTATGAGAAATACAGGGGTGAGGTTGATAAATAAACGGATGTTATGTGAATGTTAAAGTATTATGTCAGAAAGGCAAAGGCGTCGATCAAAGACTCCTTTGCCTGTTTTTGTTCTTGGAGGGCCTTACGAAAACGAAAACGGAAATAACAAACTGCTAAAAAGAGATGATAAAATTACCTAAGTGCGGTATAATTTTATCATACTATGATACGGGATTTCGGAAGAAGAGCAAAAGATAGTATATGCAGAAAAAAGAAGAAACAGAGGATAGAGGATGAATATTTACGTAGATTTTGATGATTGCCTTTGTGAGACGGCACTCAACTTTTCGAAGCTTGTGGGTGAAATGTTCGGAAAAGAAGTGCCCTATGAAAAGATAGGATACTTTGATCTCCAAAAGTCGTTTTCTTTGACAAAAGAGCAGTATGATGAGATGATGATCGAAGGGCACAGGCCCGAGGTGCTTCTCAGTTACAAGGAAACTCCCGGGGCATCTGAGACGATCAATAAATGGATAGATAACGGATGGAACGTGTCGATCATTACCGGACGCCCTTACAGTGCCTACGAGCCTTCGAGGCTGTGGCTCGATCAACACGGACTCGAGCGTGTCAGGATGTATTGTTTGAACAAATACGGAAGAGACAGCTTTATAAAGAACAGCGCTTTCAGCCTTGAGATAGAAGATTATAAGAAGATGAAATTTGATTATGCTGTGGAGGATTCGCCGTCGGCATTTCGGTTCTTTGAGCATATGCCTGAACTAAAGGTGATGGTCTTTGACAGGCCGTGGAATCGGAAGCATGAGCTTCCGAACGAGAATTATTTACGATGCGCTGACTGGAAGATGATCGAGGAAATGGTCAAATAAAAGGAGAAGAGTATGGATGGAGCAAAGATCGGGTTTATTATCTGGGCATTGATCGGTGGCTTTATGGTGGCCCTGGGGATCAGAGCCATGTTTATGAAAAAGGCTGCGGGCTTTTGGGCCAATGCCAGACCACCCAAAATAAAGGACGGAGCCTTAAAGGCATATAACTGCGCTACGGGTTCGCTTTTCATAGCCTATGGGGTTATATTTGTATTATTGGGATTACCGATGGTGATCGGAGAGAGCGTCCTTCTTATGATGCTTTCTATTGTAGGAGTAATGATCGAGACCATAGCGGTAATGGTGATCTACAGCCTGGTGATTTCCAAAAAGTACACCGATCAGGGGAATAACGGGCAATGAATAATATATTGATCGTTGAAGACGAGGAAAATCTTAACAGAGGGATAAAGCTGAAGCTGGAAAAAGAGGGCTATCGGGTTTTTTCCGCTTTTACAGTAAATGAAGCCAGGACTGTTATGGATAAGGAAGATGTGGATCTGGTGATAAGTGATATCACGCTTCCTGACGGGGACGGACTCAGGTTCGGAGAATATGTGAGAAAAAGCAGCGATGCCATTCTTATCTATCTTACCGCTTTGGATCAGGAGATTGATATCGTCAACGGATATGATACCGGAGCGGATGATTATATCACAAAGCCTTTTTCAGTTAATGTGCTGACCTCAAAGGTGAATGCCTTTATACGAAGGCGCGGAGGCCAAAGCGCCGAGATTTTGGTTTCCGGCGACATTGAAGTGTCTCTTAAGGACAGACAGGTAAGGGAAGCAGGAGAGCCTGTTGCCCTCAGCAGAACAGAGCTTCTGCTTTTGATGCTTTTTCTGGAAAATCCCGGGAGAGTCCTTTCAAAGGAAAACATACTTGACAGTATATGGGGCCTGGACGGACAGTTTGTGGATGATAACACGGTTACAGTAAATATCAGCAGATTAAAGGGAAAGCTCAAAACTAATCATATAGACAATGTCAGAGGATTGGGGTACATATGGACAGGAAAAGTAAGCAAAAGATAGGGATCTTCATATGCTGCCTTGTGCTTACGGCAGTGGTCGTGAATCTTGTATCGGTGAAAAAACAAAGATCGGACGAAAGGCTTTTCAGAGACCAATGCGAGGAACTTATCACCCTTTATCCCGAAAACAAAGCTTATTATGAAGAAAACTACTCTTATTATATTGGGAGATCTGCTCAGAGTAACCTGAAAACCTCAATAACGATCACAACGAGCCTGATGCTGTTCGGAGGGATCGTCCTGTCGATATATGCCTTTGATCTTAAATACCGGAGGAAAAAAGAGGAGGAGAAAAGGGCCGATCTGCTTGAATTGATCCGAAACCTAAGAAAAGGAAGGCGGATTTCGGGACAGGATGAAAAGTATAAAAGTGTTGAGGAAATATATGCAGAGATCTGCGATCTGGAAAAGGATACAGAGGATCTAAAAAAACGACTTTCCGAAGAGGAAAACAGCACGAAAGCCCTTATTACCAACATTTCGCATCAATTAAAGACGCCCATTGCCGCCATAAAAATGAGTCACGATCTGGCAAATGAAGAGGGACTGTCGGAGGATGAGAGAAGGACCTTTATTGAGAGCGAAAGCAGGGAGATCGCGCAGATGGAAGTGCTTCTGGATGAACTGGTGAAGCTTTCCAGACTGGAAAGCAGCATGATCACTCTTGATCCGGTCAGCACCGGTATCAAAAACACCGTGAGTGAGGCGGTGAGTAAGGTGTTTTTGAGCGCGGCTTCAAGGCATATTGAGATCATGGCTGAGGCTGATGAGGACTTCATCATCCTTCACGATCCCAAGTGGACGGCAGAAGCGCTGGCAAACGTTCTGGACAACGGGATCAAGTATTCACCGGAAAATGAAAAGCTGTTGATCAGGATAACCAAGCTTCCTCAAAACGTATCGATCGAGGTGGAGGATAACGGAATCGGAATTCCGGAGCGGGAATTAAATTCCATTTTTAAAAGGTTCTACCGAGGCAGTAATGCTAAGAATATCTCAAAAGACGGCGCAGGAGTGGGCCTGTACCTTGCACGGGAGATCATTGAGAGGCAGGGCGGCTGCATGATCGCCAAAAGAAAAACAGAGGGCGGGAGCATATTTCAGATGCTTTTACCCGGTTAATTTCAACCCTTACAAAAATGTAATCGTTTTTGTAAGGGTTTTGTAATTCTTGTGCTTTATGATGAAGACAATGAATTTATAAGGAGAAAAAAATGAGCACAATAGTTGAAGTTAAAGATCTGGTCAAGTATTACGGAAAAGGGGATAACCTGGTAAAGGCTGTGGATCATACGGATTTTAAGGCGGAACGTGGGACTTTTACCGCCGTGGTGGGGCGTTCCGGCTCCGGGAAATCCACTCTCCTGCAGCTTATGGGCGGACTGGACAGGCCCGATTCCGGCAAAGTGATCATCGACGGAACAAGCATATATGATCTCAACAGTAATGATCTTGCTGTATTCAGAAGAAGAAAGATCGGCTTTATTTTTCAGGATTACAACCTCATCCCCTCACTCAATGTCTGGGAAAATCTGGTCCTGCCCCTTGGACTTGACGGACGAAAGGCAAATGAAGAAGAGATAGAAAAGATACTGGAAGAGATCGGGCTTTCCGACAGGAGAAATGCTATGCCCGACACTCTGTCCGGAGGGCAAAAGCAAAGAGTGGCTATAGGACGAGCTCTGGCAAGCAATCCTTCCGTGATCCTTGCGGATGAGCCCACGGGAAACCTGGATTCAAGAACCGAATTGGAGGTGCTGGCGGTCCTTAGAAGATGTGTTGCCGACTTTAACAGCACAATAGTGATGATCACTCATAACGAGGCTATAGCGCAGATGGCTGATGTTGTCACGGTCATTGAAGACGGTAAGGTGGTGAGATGATATGCATATGTTGCGTCGGATAATTCTTGCAAATGTTAGATATCATAAGAGAAAAAACATATTGACGGGACTGGCGATGATCCTGACCACCATGCTGCTTTTCCTGGTGCCTTCCGTCGGTTTGGATCTGATCGATGAGCAAAAAGCGGCGGTGAACATGGTATATCCGAGATGGTTCGGCATGTTTTCCGATGTAACGAAGGAAACGGCTAATAAGCTTGAAGCCCATCATATGACCGAGAAATGTGGTCTTATGGCGGAAGTGGCGACCCTTAAGACAGATGATGCGGATTACAGTTTCGTCTATGTCGATCAGGGCAGTTTTGAGCTTTACAATATGAAGCTGATCTCCGGTAAGCTCCCGGAAGCAGAGGATGAGATCATGGTCACGGCAAAAATGCTTAAGGACATGGGATCTGAAGCTAAAGTGGGAGACAGCATAGAGTTCGGAAAACAGGAAGGAACCAAAAAGATTCCCTTGCGATTCACTGTCAGTGGTATATACATACCATGTACCGAAAGTGTCGAGAAAGCATATGCCTGCCTGGTGAGCAGGGCTTTTTTGGAAAAGGTACAGGGGACGAAGGAGCCTAAGTACAATTTTATTTTCGGGATGAACCTTGAACTGGGGAGCGGAGAAGATAGTACCGATAGGATCAAGCAAAATATAGGGCTGCTGGCTGACACTTTTGGCATAAAAGAAAAATATGTTACGGTAAATGATAGCTACATTTGGGCGAATTACGAGGATCCCACGATAAAGATGACCATAGTGGTCGTAATGATCGTCATTGTCCTGATCGGAGCGATCACACTGTACGGGATCTACTACATTTCTGTAGGGGAGAGGATCAGGGAGATCGGAAAGCTGAAGGCTGTTGGGGCCACCACGGGGCAGCTTAAGCGGGTGATCCTGGGTGAGGGTATGCTCACGGCAGCGGCAGCGATACCTGCGGGACTGCTGATCGGAACTCTTCTGGTCCGGGTGGTATTGGAACTGATAATGAAGGTGGGATTAAAGAACGGCGTGTTGGATAATGCCATAAGGGCGGTTTTTTCGGAAGGGAAGGTCATGCTGTACCGGCCGGAGCTCTACTTTATCACCGTTGTTGCGGCGTTGCTTACGGTTTTACTAAGCCTTCTTCGCCCGATGAAGACAGTAGCCGGGATATCCGAGGTGGAAGCCATGCGGTACAGTGAGAGCACATCCAAAAAGGCAAATAAAAAGGGCTACAGGGATCTTTCGGTGTTCAAGCTCACACTTGTGCATCTCAAGGAAAACAAAAGGAAGAACCTTATCACCATATTCTCGATGGGGTTGACCGCACTCCTTTTTATGGTGGTAGCTTCCGTGTTTTCGTCCTCGGACCCTGTGGATGCCGCCAATGAGGGCTTTATGGGAGAATACGAGGTGCTGGCCGTGATCGCCCACAACGACGAGCGTAGACCCGAGCGTGAATGGCGGTTGGTGCAAAAGAACAATCCCTTAAATGAAGAACTTAAAAAAGAACTGTTGAGTATCCCGGGGATCAGAAGAGTCGAAGAGGTGCACGGGCAGTTTGCAAAATGTGAGAGGTTTGAAGGAGAAATGCTCGGGATTTCGGGAGTTAACGAGGAATATGCGGATATGCTGATAAATGGCATAACAGAAGGGCATGTGACCTATGAAGATCTTAAGTCCGGAGACAAGGTGATAGCCGAAAAGAATATGCTCGTATGGTATCCGGAATTGAGTCTGGGAGATGTTTTGGAGGTCGAGATCGATAACGGTGATGAGATCATCACTAAGAAAATCGAGATCGCAGCCATAGGCGATTATTCTCTGGGTTTTTCCCATAATAAATATCTTTACATGGCGGAGGAGGCGGTCGACAGACTCAGTAATTATTCAACTGTTACCGACCTCAATATATATGCCGATGAAAAATACGATCCGGAAACGGAAAGGGCCATCAAGGCACTTTGCAAGGAAGAAGCGGGGCTCAGATCCTATGCCTGGAAGGATGAGTACGAACAGTGGAAAACCGGGATCTCGGTGGTAAGAACGGGATGCTATGCCTTTTTGGCAATTCTCGGGGCAATCTGCATCATGAACATAATCAATACCATGGTGAGCTCCGTGAACAGCAGAAGAAAGGAATTCGGGATCTATCAGGCAGTGGGAATGTCCGACAGGCAGTTGTTTTTGATGATGTTTACGGAAAGCCTGTTTTACACCCTCGGTATAGTTATCATAGCTGTAGGCGCAGGAAGTTTCATAGGTTTCCGGGTGTATTTGCTGGCCAAGGACGCAGGCGTCTTTAACCTTCACAGATTCATTTTCCCTAAGGAGGAGATGCTGCTTATGATCGTGGCTTTGGTCCTTTTGCAGTTTATCATCACGGTTGTCCTAAACGGATCCTTAAGAAAAGAGTCCGTGATCGACAGAGTGAGATTCAATGGCTAGTACATCAGCGTAGCCCGCTACGCATACGTTTTTGAAACTGCACTCTCAGGCAAGCATTCTTCGCATCAGTCCACATCTTCAAAGACCTAACGATGTGAAACGAACGCTCACGCACTCACTACCCGGTGGCAGTTATAACAGCGGGCATTATAGCATATCAATTCTCAACACTGAAGAAAAATTATTTCATTTTGCCGCATTATAGTGTAAACTGTTTATACATATCTTTATAAAGAAATTGGAGGGACTTTTATAATGAATGACAGAAGACCGGACGATATGGTGCGGATCACAACCCCTGAACTGGCAGATGCTTTTATAGAGGAGCAGGTAAAGCTGGTAAAGGAACAGGTAGGAAACAAGAAGGTACTTCTCGCTTTATCCGGAGGAGTGGATTCATCGGTTGTTGCAGCTCTTTTGATAAAGGCTGTAGGTCAACAGCTGGTATGCGTTCATGTTAATCATGGGCTTTTACGTAAGGGGGAGCCTGAACAGGTTATCGAAGTATTCCGAAATCAGATGAAAGCTAACCTTATATACGTGGATGCCACAGACCGCTTCCTGGACAAGCTTGCCGGAGTTTCGGATCCTGAAACCAAGAGAAAGATAATCGGCGGAGAATTCATCGAAGTGTTTGCGGAAGAGGCAAGAAAGCTGGACGGTGTGGAATTCCTGGCACAGGGAACCATATGGCCCGATATTCTGGAAAGCGAAAAAGGCATCAAGGCTCATCACAATGCCGGCGGTCTTCCGGAGGATATGAAATTTGAACTTGTAGAGCCTGTAAAGATCCTTTTTAAGGACGAGGTCCGTATAGTAGGAAAGCAGTTGGGCCTTCCTGACAATATGGTATATCGTCAGCCTTTCCCCGGCCCCGGCCTTGGAGTAAGATGCCCCGGAGCCATCACAAGGGATCGTCTGGAAGCCGTCCGTGAATCCGATGCTATCCTTCGTGAAGAATTTGCAAAGAACGGCTTGGCAGGCAAAGTTTGGCAGTATTTTACCGTCGTTCCGGATTTTAAGTCCACCGGCATAAAGGATGGCAAGAGAGCCTTCGAATGGTCCGTTATCATACGTGCTGTAAATACTCAGGACGCCATGAGCGCCACAGTTGAAAATATCCCCTTTGACCTCATGTGCCACCTTGTGGACCGTATCACTCATGAAGTTCCCGGCGTAAACCGCGTTCTTTATGACTTCACTCCCAAGCCTACAGGAACAATAGAATTCGAGTGACCTGAGTGACGACAAATTGTTGTTTTTTCTAAGGAATAAATTCTATTATTTCGATGCCCACCGCCTTAAAAATGGCGGGGGCATCGGAAATTTCAAATTTCAAAATCCCGATGCCCTGAATAGCATATTCCCCTGGCCTATGGCATCGGAAATTCCGAAAATCAAAATCCCGATGCCCTGAATGGCATATTCCCCTGGCCTATGGCATCGGAAAATCCAAAAATCAAAATCCCGATGCCCTAAAGGCTTGATTTCAAGAAGATATGGCATCGAAAAATCCAAAAATCAAAATCCCGATGCCCTAAAGGCTTGATTTTCAGAAGATATGGCATCGGAAATTTCAAAATTAAAAATCCCGATGCCCTGAAGGCCTGATATCAAGGGCATATGGCATCGAAAACTCCAGAATTCAAAGTCTCGATGCTCTGAGCCCTGTGAACTGAGGAAGAAGAGCATCGGGATTCTATAATTTCAATTAAAGGAAGGCAATTACCATGAAAAACACAAAGGAAGCACAATTGTTACAGACGACAAAAAAGGAAAAATGAGCTGCTTCCTCTTTGCTGTTTTTGATGGTATTTATTTGGTGTATTTAGATGATATAATGGAATAGCAATGAAGAAACGGCTGGTGCTCAGATAAATAGCATTGTTGGATATGGAGGATTATAAATGAAGAAACATGGCATCATTTTATTGCTATTATTATTTTCGCTTGTTGGTTGCTCTGCAAGCATAAACTGGAAGAGTTTATTAGAAAAGAATTGGAAGAAATAGATGGCGACAAATAAATAACTCCCGACGTAAGAACATCTACATAGGACCAATTAAGTGTAAGGATGGGGACAGTATCAAGTATGAACTCAAAATACCACAAAGAATACGGCCTTTTTTCAAATCTAAAATATGTCACGAAAAGCATGCTTAAGGCTGATACGGGGCTTAAGCTGGTTATTGTTCTGAGCGTAGTTTCCGCAGTAGTCACCAAGTATCTTTGGACATTTATTTCCAAATTCGTAATGGATGCTGTTACACGTGAGGATGAGATTGACAGGTTGCTTGTCATCATAGGCGTTCTTGTCGTGATCCAGTTCATTTTCACTATGGCTGGAACATATACCGAGAATAATTGGTACAGATATATAAACGCCCGTTTTCAGGAGATAATCAATAAAAACAGGAAGTTCATGGCACAGAGATATCAAAATCTCGAAGATAAAGAAGTGCTTGACTGTTTCCAAAAGGCCACAAATGCAACAAACAGTAATAATACCGGCGTTGAAGGGCTGATGCATCTTGTGGAAAATACGCTTGTGTCATTGGCTGTTGTGATAGCCGGTCTTGTCATAATGGGAACTTTGAGTGTTCCGGTGGTTGCGGGGATGCTGCTTCTTGCTTTCTTTAATTTTTTGGCTAAAAATCACACGAACAAGATATGTAAGCAAAAAATATGGGATCCTCTCGCTTCTTGGGGGCGTAAGGATTGGTATATGATGTCCACATTCACGGACTTTGCATCAGCAAAAGACATTCGTATATATTCCCTTAAGGATCACCTAATGGAGAAATATAAAAGACTGGGCCGAGAAAAGCTTGAGGCACAGAAAGAAAATGAGTTCCGTTGGTGGCTCTGCAGTCTTCTGGGCAATGTTCTGTGGCTTCTGGCTCAGATCGGACTATATGCATGGCTCATCTACAGCGTGATAAACAAGGATCTTACCGTGGGAAACTTCACACTTTATCTTGGGTCTGCTGCGACATTTTTCAGCTATTCGCTCATTCTTTTTGACCGGGTGAATGAACTGCTGGCAAGAAGCCGTGAAGTCGATGATTTCAGAAGTTTTATGGATATTGACACAGAGATCGTTGAAGGAAAAGATGCTATCCCGTCGTTTTCATCATATGAATTTACCTTTGAAGACGTGTGGTTTAAGTATCCGGGAGCTGAAAAATATGCAATCGAAGGTTTGAACCTGACCGTAAAAGCGGGCGGAAAACTTGCGGTGGTCGGACTTAATGGTGCAGGAAAGACAACATTTATCAAACTTCTTCTCAGGTTGTATGAACCCACAAAAGGAAGAATACTGCTGAATGGAACGGACATTTCGACATTTGACCGCACTGCTTACTATCGGCTGTTTTCTACTGTTTTTCAAGAAGTTTGTCTGTTTGCGTTTCCTTTGTCTATGAATGTATCCATGCGAATCCGGACAGAGACCGACAAAGAGCGCGCGATGAAGTGCCTTGAGAGAGCAGGAATGAGGGATAGTGTAAAGAAACTTGCAAATGGCATCGATACTGAAGTTCTTAAGATAATAGATGATAACGGAGTTGATTTTTCGGGAGGGGAACGCCAAAAGATCGCACTGGCGCGAGCTCTGTATAAAGATGCTCCCGTTATCGTGCTTGACGAGCCTACGGCTGCACTTGACGCTTTGGCGGAGGCAAAGCTGTATAAAGACTTTGACGGTCTTGTGTCCGGAAAAACAGCGATCTATATCAGCCACCGCCTGAGCTCTACGCAGTTTTGTGATAATGTTGCCATGTTCAAAGACGGAAAACTGTCAGAATACGGTACGCACGAAAGCCTCTTGAAGGCAGGAGGCGATTACAGCAAAATGTATACAGTACAGGCGCAGTACTATGTTGAAGAAAGCGAGGCGGTATCTTGATGCTTGAAGAAAAGAATGATAAGAAGACCGCTTCGTTCAAAATGACCGCGGCATCTCTCAAATATGTTCTAAAAACCGCATGGGCCGAGAAAAAGTGCATTTTCCTGTTCTATCTGATCAAGTTCTTTGGGACTGCATTATCGGAACTTAAGGTACTGCTTTTGCCAAAACTACTGATCGATGAGATCGTTGCAATAAGAAACGGGGTACCGGCAGATAGCCGCTTAAAAGCGATGATCATCTATGTTGCGTTGACCATTGCAGCGGAATTTGTATCAAGACTTCTTGTAAATACTGCAGATTCATGTTTAAAATGGTGTAATACGTTTTTTGAACGCATACTTGTTTACAGACTCTGTGATAAAGCAATGTCGATGGATTATCAATACACAGAAGATCCAAAGGCACTTGATCAGCAGAACAAAGCCAAGGAAGGCATTTCATGGTATTCCGGAGGTGTCACGGGTATATTGGGATGCTTTTACGATATAATCTACAATACAGTGCTTTTCTGTACTGTTATAACGATAATTGCGCTTTACTGTCCGTTATTGATATTGGTTCAGGTCATCGCAATGGGGCTGGTTTTTTTGTATAATGTGAAAAATCAGAAGATCGGACTCCGGTCCTTTATGAAGCATGCCAAATCAAACCGCCTGTTCCATTACTTTTTTATGGAGATCCCGACATACAAGCATGGTCAGGATACGAGACTTTACGACAGTGCAGACATGTTCGCGGAAAGAGGACGTGAATTCGCAAAAGAACAGATTGATATCTGGCGCGACCAGCTCATGCAGGAACGCAGGAACAATTACAAGTCAAATCTTGTAAATGCTTTGCGCGATGGGGCAACATACCTTTATCTTGGGATAATAGCCATAAAGCATATCATCACTCTCGGTGATTTCTCAATGTGCATTTCTGCAGCAGGTAAGCTTTATCAGAGTCTCATGGGGATCAGCGGGAACATTCAGAAACTGGCGCAACGGTGCGGATACGCATATCAGTTCCTTGTATATGAAGACTATCCTGATGCACTTAAAAAGGGGACAAAGCCTGTATCGGGTAAAGAGCATGTCATAGAATTTGAGCATGTCTCTTTCAAGTATCCTCGAAGCGAGGAATACGTACTGAAGGATGTAAATGTACGTATTACACCCGGAGAACATTTGTCGATCGTTGGCCTTAACGGAGCAGGAAAGACCACGTTTATTAAGTTGCTTTGCAGGCTATATGATGTGACAGAGGGAAGAATACTTATTGACGGCGTTGATATAAGGGATTATTCTGAAGAAGAATACCGAAAGCTTTTCGGAGTGGTTTTTCAGGATTTCAAACTGTTCGCTTTCTCGCTTAAAGACAATATCGAAATGGGTGATATAACAAGACCGCATGATGATGCTTATCTTGAAAAAGTTCTGCAGTTGTCCGGTATGTATGATGATGCTATGAAACTGCAGGACGGGGTTGATACAACACTCTTCAAAGGCTTTGATGCGAACGGTACTGAGCTGTCGGGTGGACAACAGCAAAAGACAGCGATAAGCAGGGCGCTCTACAAGGATGCGCCGATAGTAATACTGGATGAACCCACGGCCGCGCTTGATCCTCTTGCAGAATATGAGATATATAAAAAGTTTGATACGCTCGTTGGCGGAAAGTCTGCAATTTATATATCGCACAGATTGTCAAGCTGCCGTTTCTGCGACCACATTGCAGTCTTTGCGGATAAAACCGTAAAAGAATATGGCACACATGACGAACTTGTAAGCCTGAAAGACGGTATCTATGCGGAGATGTTTGCGGCACAGGCTCAATACTATGTAAACGCAGGCACTTGAGGAATATATCTGATCTTTTATGGTAATGATGCACGGGAGATTGATAACACTCCCGTGATAACAATTGATAACATTAGCTGATACAGACCATGTGATATGGACAGCTGGAACCAAATGAAATTAAATCGTAACAGAGAACCTTAACAAAAATGTTTAAGATGCACATTAAGTTAGGGAATTTGAGTGAGACCGGGTGGTTTGCAGGTAGGAATTCAATAACAGTAAATAAAGGCTTTCGATAGCGTTGATAGTTCGCTTTCGGAAGCCTTTTTTGCGTCTGGAAGATAACAATTTGATAACAGGAAATGAAATGACGGGTACATCATGGGTACGGGAAGATTCGCTTTAATGCGCAAAATAAAGCACTGGCTGGTATCAGGAGAAAAAAAGGCTTGAGAATGAATGTGGGGCATAGTAGAATAGAGTCGTTGGTATGAACCGGATATATCGCAAGGGAGATGCGATGAAAGCAGTTCACGCAGAAGGGGGTGTATTGATGGATGTTATGAGGAAAAAAGATGGAAAAGGGTTTCATCCAATGTATATTTGGGCGATTGTTTACGTGATATTGACATACATATATCCTGTGATGATATATTGCGCCATGACTACAGAAGGTGAGAGCACGACTTCTCAAGCGGCCTATGAGGTGGCTGAAGAGGCAAATAAAAGTGCTCCGGGAATGGATCCGATGTGGTTTTGCCTGATACCGGTGGGGCTGCTTCTGATCAACATGATCGTAGCTATTTGTTCGAAGCGCGTACATAGGCGCGTATTACTGAATAGTGCGCAGATAATGAAGTATCTTCTGATTCCGTTTTACATAGCGGGAGGCTTGCTCTGCGTCGCCTTTTTCCTGATGATTTTTTCGCCGGTGGTTATCATGCTGTTTGTTTCGACTGCCTTGATAAGTTTGTTCTGCATAATGGGATACATATCTCTTGTCGGCAGCTCGACTTTTATGATCGCCTATCTTTCCAAGTCTGTGAAGGATGGAAAGAATGGAAGGCTGTTTTCATGCGCTGTCGGGGTTTTACAGTTTTTCTTTGTGGCAGATGTGATCGGAACCATCGTTTGTGCAGTAAAGGATCGTAATGATCAAGGTGTCATTCGTGACAATGAAATGATAGTATAAACTTCAAAAAGTATAGTAAATACATTCAACCCATTCATAAATGAACTGTTATGAAGATGAAGTAGACCTGAAGAGGTTTAGAGGTCGGTATAACAAATCAAGTATTATCAAGGCTTGAAATCATGTTAAGAGGACATGATTTCGGGCCTTTTTTACTTTATAGGAAATTCCGTCCCGTTGTTCTTTGGACAAAAAAATTCCCTCATTTTTGAGGGTAACGAAAACAAAAACGGTTCGGATTAGAAGATGTAGAAGCCTTCTTCGCCTACCTCATCTTCAAAATCTTCTTCGTTTAAAAAGTAGTCCATATCTAAAAGATCATCGTCACTCATACGGCGAATGTCCGCCGCTGTCATACCCTCGGGTGGATTATCAATGTACTTCTGCCTGATTTTTTCAACATTTTGATCCATTGCGCATAATCTCCTTTACAAAGGACCCTTTGGGGGCGGGGTTGGTGGCTCGGTTTTGACCCTTTGGGGACGGGGTTAGAGTGTCACTTTTTGACCCCGTCCCCAAAGGGTCAAAAAGTGACACTCTAACCCCGTCCCCAAAGGGTCAAAACCGAGCCACCAACCCCGTCCCCGGGTGTCAAAATAGGGCTTGAAGAATGACGAAATAAATGACATAATTTAGGCTGTACATGCATATGTTTATATAATAAGAGATGATAAAAAATGGAGTATTTCTGGTTACAACAGGATGATGTGCCGGCAGGGATGGGATATCCCCTTTTTGGAGTTGCCCATATTGCCAGCATTTTTGTTACGCTTGCGCTGGCGGCGGTCTTTGGAATACGTTTTTTTAAGGCGGGTGAAAAGAGACAGAAGGCAGTACTAAAGGCCATTCCTGTGATAATGATCGGGCTGGAGATATTTAAAGACCTTTTCCTGGTGAGCGTGCACAGGTTTGGCACCGCCTATCTGCCTTTGCATGTGTGCAGTCTTGGGATGTTCGTGTTTTTCTTCAGAGAATTTCTGCCCTGGAAGAAGGTAAAGGATTATCTGGGAGAAGTCGCATATATATTGATAATGCCCGGAGGCTTGGCCGGCCTCATTTTTGCCGACTGGACAGAATACTATCCGGTTTGGAATTTTATAAACCTTCACAGTTATGTGTGGCACGGACTTTTGGTGCTTTATCCCATCCTCATAAGGAAGAGGGGAGACATAAAGCTTGAAGTTAAGCACATCTACCGGGTGATAAGTTTTCTGCTGGTGGTGGTTCCGCCGATCTATGCCTTCGACAAAGCATATGGCCGTAATTACTTCTTTGTGAACTGGCCGGTGGAGGGGAGTCCCCTTTCATTTTTTGCCGAGCATATGGGAAATCCGGGATATCTGGTGGGCTATGCGGCGCTGGCAGTGGCAGTGTTTCTGGTGATTTATTTTTTGGATTGGATCCGGAGGAAATATGAGACTTTATCACACAAGTAAAGTGGAAATAAAAGACCCCGATCTGCACAGAGGCAGGGCAAATGCGGACTTCGGTCCGGGCTTTTATCTGACTCCGGACAAGGAATTTGCTTATCGCTGGGCAGGAAAAAATGCGGTCATAAATATTTATGACCTGGATACAACGGATCTGGGCATATATCGTCTCAACAGGGATATGGAATGGTTCAGGTATATCTTTTCCAACAGGAATGTGAAGGACACCATAGAGGCAGATGCGGTAATGGGGCCAATTGCCAACGATACTATTTACGATACCCTGGGGATACTTACCAGCGGCCTTATTTTGGATGAGGATGCACTTAGGATACTTCTGATGGGGCCGGAGTACATCCAGGTGGCGATCAAGACAGAGAATGCCCTGAACCGTCTTAAATGGCTGGAGTCTGAAACCATCACGGATACTTCGAAATGGGCGGATCAGCTTAAGAAAGAGCAGGAGGATTATCAAGTCGCGTTTAACAGGATAATTGAAGAGATAGCAGACAGAGAATAGGGGAGATTCAAGATGAAGACAATTACTTTATACCCCGAAAAAGAGAAAACGATCCCATAGACAGAAAAGATTACAATGCACTTACGGAAGCAGCCTATATGACTCATCCGGAAAAACTCCGGCTGTGGAACTTGTCCGATATGCACCTTTACTTTGCAATGCTTCCTATTGGGCACCTAGTACATCGATTCTTAAATAACTGGACCGAATGCTTGCCTGCTTAACCTGATAGCACAGTTCCAAAAGCCTCAGCGTAGCCTGCTACGCCTACGTTTTTGAAACTGCACTCTCAGGCAAGCATTCTTCGCATTAGTCCACTTATTTTGCGACCGATGTACTAACTTACCGGAAATCTTTCGGATGAAAACACTTTTGAAAAAGAAAACCTTGTGCCGGAAAGCTTCAGTAAAATGGTGGGGAGCGATGGCTTTACCCATGTTTTCCCGGCGCATAGTATAACTACATTTAAGATTGGAGGATAAAAATATGCCTTTTATTGATTCAAAGATCACTGTTTCCCTTACACCGGAACAAAAGGAAACCATTAAATCCAAGCTGGGAGAGGCGATCAGGACTCTCAACAAGACCGAGACCTATCTCATGGTGGGTATTGCGGATTCCTATGACCTGTATCTGGGAGGAAAGAAGCTGGAGAAGGGAGCTTACGTTGAAGTGAGCCTTTTTGGAAGCGCACCTTCAAGCGCCTATGACAAGATGACCGGAGAGATCTGCCGCATCTATTCGGAAGTGCTGGGTATGCCCGGGAATAATATTTATGTGACTTATCATGGGCTTTCCGACTGGGGATGGAACGGAAGCAATTTCTAAAACTTTCCGTATCGGAAAATAAATTCTTTCCAATTTATACAAACAGTATGTTATAATATTTAATATCATCCTGTAAAATCAAGCCATAAAGTTAAGCGCAAAAATACAGGAGGATACAAAAATGTTTCAGACAGAAATGTACATGGTAAGAGAGAATGAGATGCAGAGGGAAGTTCCCGCATGGGCAAGAGCAGAGAAGATGGAAATGAGCACTTCGCAGAAAGATCTTTGGGGCTACAGTTCAAAAGTAGCAAAGATCCGTGAAAAGGCACAGAAGAAAGTGATAATCATCAAGAAGGAGATCTTACGCATTAAGTTCATGTTCTCATTCCGCCTGGAGGTTGGAAAGGAAATAGCATAATATGCAATTAAAGCTGGCAGATAACATAAAGCTGTATCGGAAAAAGATGGAACTGACCCAGGAAAGTCTTGCGGAGGCACTGGGAGTAACGGTCGGGGCGGTATCAAAATGGGAAAACGGCAATAATGTTCCGGATGTTATGATGATGATGGAACTGGCGGACTTTTTTAACATTTCCGTTGATGAGCTTTTGGGTTACGACATCTCTTCCAAAAATGTGGACGACATTTGTGCGTCCATCGAGAAAGCCTATGACCGGCTGGACTTCGAACAGGCGATAAAGGAAGCCAACGAGGCAATGATCCGTTACCCGCACAATTTTAAGGTTTTATATACCTGCGGGGATCTGTACTACTATAAATCCGTGGAGAGAAAAGAGCGGAAGAAGGATGCGGAAACTGCCATCAGGATCTATAAGACCGCCCTCAGCTACATTTCTCAGAATCGTGATCCGGATATCAGTGAGTTTTCCATTAAAGAAAAGATCGCGATAATGTATCGAAGGGTGGATCCGGAAAAAGCACTGGAGCAGCTGAAGGAGATCAATTACGAGGGGCGTCTCAGCGCGAGCATTGCGGCTACTCTTATGGAACTGGACAGACGAGAAGAGGCCTTGGACAATTACACCATCGCTTTGATCATTCATTTTGCCGAGCAATATGAAGTTTCCGGAAATGCGGCGATGGCGCTGGCAGCCTCGGGAAAACCCGGGGATATCAGGAAAGCCATCGAACTGGTAAGGGCAGAAATGGCTGTTATGGATATATATGCCATGCCCGGGAAGATCACCTACATCCAAAAACTCAAAAGTGTTTTATATATCCAGGAGGGGTGGTGGCACGCCTGCCTGGGAGAGACAGAGCAAATGAAAAGATGTGTAGAGGAGGCATATTCACTCGCAACAGCTTTTGACAGAGCAAAGGTCTCATCGGATATCACTGCGGCCATACGCTTTAACTATTTTTCAAAGAAGAGCGTTTCTACCCATGATTCACTTGGGACTACTGCGGTAGAAGGGATCGAGGGCATTTTTGCCCATGAGGTGGATACCACAACTAAAAAGAACTATAAATATATGCAGTGTGTCATTGAATATTGGAATAGTCTGAAACAGGACACAACTTGTTGAAAATAAAGTGATAAGGAAGGGATTAAAATGAGAATAATTTTTGTGAGACACGGAGATCCGGACTACGAAAACGACCGACTTACGGAAGAAGGAAAACTTCAGGCGGAGGCTACGGCAAAGAGACTTAAGGATGAAGGCATAACCCGAATCTTTTCATCCCCCATGGGAAGGGCATGGGAGACAGCTTCTTATACGGCGGATCTTCTGGGGCTGCCCATAGAAAAACTGGATTTTATGCATGAGATCCGCTGGGGGAATCCTACCGGGGATGAGATCATGAGAGAGGGACATCCGTGGACTTTGGGATATAAGATGTTTTGCGAATCCCGGTCAAGGGCCGATCTGGAAAAATGGCGGGAACACCCGTATTTTAAGGAAAATAAGTGCGTAGAATACTACGATATGATAGCGGATAAGCTGGATAAGCTTATGGAAGAACTGGGATATGTGCGGAAGGACGGCAGATATTATTGCGTCAGGGAGAACAGAGAGACCATAGCGATCTTTTCCCACGGCGGCTCCGGAGCCTGCGCGCTTTCTCATTTGTTGGATATAAATTTTATTTACATGATAGCTGCCATGACCTATGGCCTGTGCTCGGTTTCAGTGGTAAATCTTCCGGCAGATGTGGGATTATTTGTTGTACCCAGGATCGAACTGTACAATGACATGGCTCACGTGCCTGCCGCAAAGTATGCAAAGGTCAGGTTCGATGCTAAGACTTTCTTATGAACCCCTAACCCCGTCCCCAAAGTGTCAAAAAGTGAACCCCTAACCCCGTCCCCAAAGGTTCAAAAAGGAGAAAACCATATGGAATACAGAAAATTTGAAGATACCTATGTTGTCAGGATAAACCGCGGAGAAGAAGTGATCGCGAAGCTCACGGAGCTTTGTAAGAAGGAAGGGATCAAGGCAGCTTCGGTGGAAGCGATCGGAGCCTCGGATCATGTGGCCATCGGACTTTACGATGTGGCTAAGAGGGAGTATCACAAAAACACCATAGATGAGCCTATGGAGATCACGTCCCTTCTGGGAAATGTTTCCACCAAAAACGGAGAAACTTATATCCATCTGCATATAAATGTGTGCAGGGAGGATATGACGGTGCTGGGTGGGCATCTGAACGAGTGCAGGATATCCGCTACCTGCGAGATGTTTGTGAGGACCGTTAAGGGTACTGTAGAAAGAGAGCTTGATGAAAAGGAAACAGGACTGAATCTGTTTAAGTTCATTTAGAAATGCACAGGGTGAGTTATGACAAAAATACTTTTGCTTGAGGATGATGACCTGATAGCGGTTGGGCTTGTATATGCCCTGCAGAACGAGGGCTATGAGGTCGTGCATTGCAGGAGCGTGGAAAGCGCAAAAGAAGAGATGGGAAAAGGGACATTCCGGATGGCGATCCTGGACATGAGACTGCCGGACGGAACAGGTTTTGATGTCAGCAAAGATCTTAAAAATACCCCTATCATTTTCTTGACGGTGGAGGATGAAGAAGAAAAGATCATAAAAGCCTTTGAGGAAGGGGCAGTCGACTATGTGACCAAACCTTTCAGGATCAAAGAATTTCTTGCAAGAGTTAAGCGAGGCATACGCATAGACAACGGCGAAGGTCATGAGATCCTAAAGGTGGGAGAGGTGGAGATCGATACGGATGCGGGAAAAGTCACGGCCAAAGGAAAGCCTGTGGAACTTACGGCCCTTGAGTACAGGGTGCTTCAGATCTTTGCCATGAATCCGTCAAAGCTTTTGACCCGCAATCAGATACTGGACAGGATCTGGGATGTTGACGGTAATTTTGTGGAGGATAACACCTTGACCGTTTATGTGAAGCGGTTAAGAGAAAAGCTTGGAGATGCCATAAAGATCGAAACAGTCAGGGGGATGGGCTATCGTGTGGATCAGTAAAAAAGAACTCATCGGGCTGGACAATGCCGTTAAGGATTACCAGTACGGGAAAGAACCGGATATAAGAGATAACCGTGAAGGGGTGTACAGCCGCCTTAAAGACGATATATATGCTCTTATAAGAATGAAAAATGAGGAGCTTTTACAGACTGCAAAGGAAAGAGACATCCTTTCAGACTACATGGCAGACATATCCCATCAATTAAAAACACCCATAACATCTATGATGATCATGGCGGATCTGATGGAAGAAAGCGATGATGAGAAAAGGGAGGAATTCCTCAGAAATATAAAGTTTACACTGAACAAGATGGAGTGGCTGATAGGGGCGCTTCTTAAAATGGCCAAGCTGGATTCCGGCGCGGTCAAGTTTATAAAGGCTGAAGTCAGGGCTTCAGAGCTTGTGAAGGATCTGCGTTCATCCGTGGAAGTGATGCTGGATGTGAAAGATCAAAAGCTTGAGATGGGTAATGATGCAGTCCTCTGTTGTGACAGACGCTGGACGGTCGAGGCTCTTACCAATATCGTGAAAAATGCCATGGAACACTCTCCGGAAGGAGGGAAGATCACAGTGGACAGCGGCGCGAATGCCATGTTCGAGTGGATCTCGGTCAGGGACAGCGGCCCGGGCCTTGATGCATCCCAATATGCTTCCTTATTTAAGCGATTTGAGAATTCCACAAATGAAAACGGCTTCGGCATAGGAATGCCCCTCGCACTTTCCATTATGAAGGGGCAAAACGGCACCATAGATGCAGACCTTGGAGGAAACGGTGTCGGCGCTGCATTTACATTAAAATTTTTAAAAGATCAGATATAGTCACCTTACAGTCATTTTCGTCTGTTATCCTGTCGGTAAAGAAAGGTAGGGTAAATATATGACTGTTTTGGAAGTAAAAGATCTGACAAAGAGATATGGAACCGGAGAATCGGAAGTGGTTGCCCTGGACCATGTCTCTTTTTCTGTGGAAAAGGGAGAGTTTGTTGCTATAGTCGGTGCGTCGGGATCGGGAAAATCCACTCTCATGAACATGATAGGCGGAGTTGATGTGCCCACGTCGGGATCGGTGAAGATCGACGGCCATGAGATCGCAAAAATGAATGAGAGCGAGCTGGCGATCTTCAGAAGACGAAATATCGGAATGGTGTATCAGTTTTACAATCTGATCCCCACGCTTACGGCAGAGGAGAACATCATGCTGCCCTGGCTTTTGGACGGAAGGCCGGAAAACAGGGAAAAACTTGAGGAATTGCTGAAACTCCTGAAACTGGAGAAAAGGGCAAAACATCTTCCCGGCAAGATGTCCGGAGGCCAGCAGCAGAGAGTCTCCATCGGACGTGCTTTGATAAACGATCCTTCTTTTATCCTGGCGGATGAGCCCACGGGTAATCTGGACAGTAAGACAAGTGAGGAGATCGTGGAACTCTTAAAGTACACCAATCGCAAGTATCATCAGACACTGCTTTTTATTACTCATGACGAGAAGATAGCGTTGCAGGCTGATCGCATCATCACTATCGGAGATGGCAGGATAGTTCGGGATGAGGTGGTGAAGCCATGAAGATAACCGCAAGATTAGCATGGATACAGATAAAAAGAGACAAGGTGAGGACAATAGGAGCGATAGCCGCAATTATCCTGTCTGCAGCGCTGACTACAGCTGTCGCATGCTTCGTAACAAGTGCCTATGGTTCACTGCTGGATTTTTTCGGCGGTGATTTCGGAAACTACAAGACCATGTATATGATGGTCCTACTGATACCGGGCCTGTTTTTCGGCGGTCTCATCTTCGTGATGTCTGTCACCGTGATCACCAATGTGTTCCTTACCGCCGCAAACCGCAGGCTCAGCCATTTTGGCATTTTAAAGTGTGTGGGAGGAACTCCGAAGCAGATAAGGGAAACCATTATTTATGAGAGCGTCTGGCTAAGCGCAGCAGGCATACCACTGGGACTTGTACTGGGAACGGCATTGGGATTTATCGGGGTGAAGATCACCGGTAAAAACATCGATGACCTAAGTGAGATAACAAGAACCATCCTGGTCCGGGGCTCTGTGGGGATGGATCTTAAATTTTATGTTTATCCGGGCATATATTTCGTCAGCGCCCTGTTGGCTTTTCTGACTGTAATTTATTCGGCCTACAGACCTGCCAAAAAGGCATCCGAAGTTTCCGCTCTCACCTGCATCAGGGGTATAACATCGGAAGAAGCAGACTTTCGGGTTAAAACGAAACAGTGGCTAAAGAAGACCTTCGGCTTTGAGGGGATATTGGCTGACAGAAATCTCACGAGAAACAGGACTATCTTTAAGCCTACAGTCAGGGCACTGGCTCTGGGAGTGACTCTGCTTTTAAGCACCGGAAGTCTGGTGGAACAGTGTAAAAGTATCGGTGAGATCATGGATCCGGGTTACAATGTTGTGGAATTTTCCTATATGTCCGCAAGCAAAGAGAGCATAGATCAGAGTACCGGAAGATATGTATACGAAATGGTGAAGCCCATTGACAGTGAGACCGGCAGGGAAATGGTCGGGAGACTGGAAGAATTCGGGAATGTCAAGGTCAGCGGCTTCGGATATGATAATACTTCCTATTTCCTTAGAAAAGACAATGATAATTTAAGCGATGAAATGAAGGAAGCTATCGAATACAGAAAGGCTTCGGAGTTAAAAGTGATCCTTATAACCCTGGACGGGGAAAACTATGCCCGTGTCTGTAGGTTGGCAGGAGTACCTGAAGGAAGTACATTGCTGGTGAACAGGTATTGGTATAACAGAAACGGCAGGAAGGTGACGATAAATCCTTTCAGGGCATGCCCCAAGGAACTTACTATCGAGGATGCAAGAGGAAAAGGAACTGCCGTAAAGGTTGACGGAGTCCTGCCGGAGGAGGAAATACCTGTTTTTTTGGATGGACCCAATCAGCAGGAAGTAAAACTCATCGTGCCCCGGGGAGTCGGCAGATTCTATGAATGTCTGTGCGAGACTGAGGATGAAGAGAATTTCATGAAATTTGCGGAAGATGTGAGAGCGGAATTATACCCGGATTTTGACGAAAATTCCTATGACGATGAAGGTTATTCAGTCACTGTCAGTAAAACGGAAACCATGGTGAGATCTTTGAATTTTGCCATCATTATAGCCGAGATCGTGGTATATGGCTTTGTTGCCGTTCTTCTGCTCATCGGACTTGTGAGTGTTATAAGTACCCTGACTACAAGCGTCATGTCAAGAGCGGGAGAGTTTGCGGTACTGAAAAGTGTGGGAATGACCGGCCGGGGCCTCATGAAGATGCTTCTGACAGAGAGCTTTATGTGTACCTTAAAGGCACTGATCCGCGGGCTGCCCTTCGGTATATTGATCCCCTATCTGATCAACCTTGCCATAAGACAGAAGCTTCCGGTGCTTTACAGACTTCCTGTCGGGATATTATTCGGAAGTGTCGCCGGAATATATGCAATAGTGATGATCGTGACATTTCTGGCAGTGCTAAACTTAAGAAAACAGAATATCATAGAAAGCATCAGAAACAAAAACTGAAAAACTGATATAAAAAACTGCCGATCTTTTGCGGCTCCGGGAGGAGTTGGGATCGGCAGTTTTTATGGTTATACTTTTACTCAGATCTTCGTGAAAATGGCGGTTTCGTTATCGAGTTCGCCTGCTATGCGCTTATTATCATCCATTCTGGTTTTGATCTTATCCATATCATTTACCAGATCCTGAGTGCTGGAAGCGGCGTTGTTAACGCCCTTAACACCCTCGCCTATAGCGTTTGTGATGCTTGAAATGGAATCTGCTATTTCATCGAAAGACCTCTTAAGACTTTCCGTTTTGGCGGTGAAGGAGGTCATTACGGATTCGATCATGTCCGCATTTTCGCGGTATTGTTCGCCACCCTTAACAAATTCCTCGAACTCGGGAAGAATGGAATTCTGCATGTAGGATACGAGATCATTGGCGCTTTGTTCCAGATTATGTACCGCATTTATGACAACTGAGTTGATCTCCTGGATGTTTTCGGCGGTACGGCTGCTGTCTTCGGCCAGTTTTCCGATCTCGGCCGCTACAACGGCGAAGCCTCTGCCTGCTTCTCCTGCACGGGCGGCTTCTATGGATGCATTAAGGGACAGGAGATTGGTCTGACTGGCGATATTCATTATGTCTCCGGTCAGGGTGTTGACCTGATCCACATTCTGACTGTCCTTTATTGCCTTGTTAAGGCTTAACAGGATAGTCTCGACCTTAGAGTTGGTCTCATCCATGTTTGTTCTTGCGGAGTGCTCCATTTCATTGGCGTGTTCCTTCATGGACTTGGAGAAAACGTTGATCTCGTTGCTCTTGACAGCCATCTCGGAGACTTCATCCTTTACGGATTCGGTGTGACTGTTGATCCTTGCGGCGCTGGCTGCCACCTCTTCCATTGTGGCGGAAAGTTCTTCCGTGGAGGCATACAGATCCGAAGCACTGTCCTTTGAGGTTTTTACGCTGCCCAGGACATCGTTTACCACTTCATCAAGGGTGGCGGAGTCTTTTTTAAGGATTACAAATATAGACTGCAGTCTTTCAATGAATGCATTGATACCGTTGCTGAGAGCTCCGAGCTCTTCGGCGGAACTTACGGAAACACGTTTGGTGAGATCGCCTTTACGGTTGTTTATATCGTCTATGATGGCATTGAGTTCTTTTTTGGAGGTTATTACAGGTTTTACCACCAGTATGAGCACTACGAAGAGAGCTACAAGAACAGATGCTATACTTAATATGATCAGTACAAGAGAAACGATATTCGAAGCTTTATAAACAGTTATCAAAGCTTCTCTTTCCAGATTGGCGGAGGAGTTGATGGAGGTGATTATGGTATCAATGTTACCGTTAAGGCTTTGAGCATTGGCGGCCACTATTCCGTTTGCGGTGGAATAGGCTTCCTTGGTCTTTTGATCGGCACTTTGAGCGAGCAGTATGCGAATAGAATCCCTGAAGTCATAGTAATCTTTCAGCATTCCGTCGTAGCTGGCGGATATGCTTTCGTTAACATGCTCTTTAAAATTGACGATCGCGGAATAAAGCCTTGCTTCCTCTGTTTCTATCTTCTCCACCACATTGGTCATAGTGGCAAAATCAGTAGCTACTATATGGGAGAGGGCGAGTGTATGTATTGTTTTTGCCGTCTGACCTATGGCGTCAAGCTCGGTGATGGCGGCAAGGGATTCGTCCGAGATCTCTCTGGCGATGTCATTTACTCTTTTGAGATTCGACATCGTGATCACATTGGAAAGGATCGAAATGATACCCAACAACAGAACCGGTCCCAACATCATAACTCGAATACTTAGCTTCTTTTTCATATGCGTTCTCCTACTTTTTATTATTTTAACCGATCATTGAGGGGCATCGCCGGTGGTCTCTTCACCGGTAATACCGTAAACCATTTCGTTTAAAAGCACCTGTAGATCTTTGTTAGAAGGATTTCCTTCGCTCATAAGATAACCGAAGTTTCCGGAAGGTCCCCAATAGGTGGAGCCGACTCTCTGCAGGGATGAGAATTCAGCCTGCTTCTGTAAAGCCTGAAGGGCCTTCGATTCAGCAACGGCACCGACTTTTGAGGCATTGATGTTGGAAGGGCCCTGACCTCTCATTTCAAATCTTAAGGCCTGGTTCTTTTCATTGGTCATCCAGTCTGCAAACACAGATGCCCAGTCAGAGTTATCGGAATAGGAATTCACGCCCACCAGTTTGTAGCCCGCATAGCTTGAAAGCTGTACCTGTTTGCCTGCAACGGTGTAGGTGGGAAGCTTGGTTGCGGCATAATTATCACCCCAAGCTTCCTTGATGGCGCTTTCATCCCATATGCCGCTCACGCCTGCAATAAACAGATCATCGGCTGCCGCTTTAGTAAAGCCTTCATTGGCTGTGGCGGAAAAAGCCTTGTTCTTTCCCAGTCTCAGAATCCCCTCTGCCACTTCTTTGCCGGTGATGGAGTTGTATTTTGCGTTCCAGTTGCAGTAGGTGTTGAGTCCGTCGTCCTTAAGACCGATCTCCAATCCGGTGTTGCCGAAGAAAGAAAAGAGATACCAGCCGGAGGTGATGTCCATAAACACCTGTTTTCCCTTTGAGGCTGCTACGTCAAGGATCCTGTCCATGGTCTGCACATCCGCCTCGCTTAAATAGGCTTTATTGTAAAAGAGAAAATAGCCGTTGTCTGCTGTGAGTGGGTAGGCATAGAGCTTACCGCTCACGGAAGCTGCGTCGCTTGCAGCCTTCAGGTTTCTTGAGGATACAGCGGAGGAATTCCTGACTTCCTTAAGAACACCGGATGCTACCAGCACCATAAGCTGGTCATCCGCAAAGGTGAAAACGTCCGGAGCATTTAAAACATCGCCAAGAACATTGTCTTTGCAGTTGGCTTCAGAATGAGCTTCAAAGGTAATGTCGAAGTTCGCCTGACCCGAATACTCAGCCTTAAAGCTTTTGATTATTTCGTTGATAAGAGCCTCATCTTCCTCGGAGCCCCATACTTCAAGGGCAACGGTTCCGTTTTTTTTCGTTTCGGAAGATGGGACAGGTGAAGCTGTAGTACCGGATTTTTGGCAACCTGTAAGCAGTATGGATACAACTGCTGTTGTTAATATTAGAGATATTATTTTTTGGGACATAGGCCTACTCTCCCATATTGATTTTTCTTTGAATTCTAACAATTTTATCAGATAGTTGCAATCTGTTCGACTTTTAATTGATGCATTCTTTATATTTATAAAAAAGTGATAAAATCCTTTGGAGTGAGTCAATGGGGATGAATCCCGTTCAGATTGGTTCATAAAAATTTTATCCCATGACTATAGAAGGTTTAGAGTGGCGTAATTGTTTAAGAGGGGGAGGCTTGTTATAATAACGTTGTTAAGCCAAAAATATCAGGAGGTGTTATATGGGAAAGTTATTATTAACAGGTGTTGACGGTAATCTTGGCGCTGAGGCGGCAAAAGTGCTCCTTACGCTTGAGGACAAGAAGGATCTCATCTTTTGCGGCTACAGTGAAGAGGCCTTGCAGCAGTTCGCGGATCAGGGTGTTGAAACTCATGTTACGGACTTCAATTATCCCGACGGACTTGTGGAGGCTTTCAAGGGTGCAGATGTACTGGCACTGATCTCCATGCCTTTCGTGGGACCAAAGAGACAGAGTGCACACAAAAATGCGGTTGACGCCGCAAAGAAGGCCGGCGTTAAGAAGATCATCTACACATCCCTTGTAAATGCAGGGGATGAGACCAATCCTTCCGTTGAAAAGAAGGATCATATATTCACTGAAGAGTATGTGAAAGCTGAGGGGCTGGATTACATTTTCCTGCGCAATTCACAGTATGCTGAAGCAATGATCACCAATTACTTCACATATGTGCATATGAATGCTCCCCTGACAAACAGCCAGGGCGACGGACTTATGGCTTACATCTCAAGAAAAGACTGTGCCAAGGCGGTGGCATATGCCCTTCATAGGTCAAAGGAATACGATCACGCGACTCTTGACATTAACGGCAAGGAACTCATGACTATTTCAAAGTTTGTCGAGATCGGAAACAAAGAGACCGGCAATAACATTAGCTACAAGGCCGTAACAGATGAAGAGAACTATCAGATCTTCGATGCTATGGGGGTTCCCAGGACCACAGACGGACTGTTCAAGAAGGATAGTGAGGCGCCCTTCTCCAGTGACGGTATGGTAACCTTCGCTCAGGCTATCCGTGAAGGCAAGATGGCGGTTCATACCGACGATTTCAAGAAGCTGACGGGGGACGATCCCATCACCGTAGAGTACATGTTTGCCCACAGTGACGAATTTCAGATCGGCGAGCGTCATTCCAAAGATAAGAAATAAAGACTATTGATCATAAGGCTGCATTCCTTCGGGACTGCGGCCTTTTTGGCCTTGTACGGATTTTTTTAAATATCGTCTGTTCCGGTAAGATCACTATATTGAGTCATGTTCTGAACGAGGACATTTGGGAAGAACCGGTGGACTCAGTTGGTACTAGGAATGAACCTGTGTGACCCGGGTCATTGAGCTTAACCCCGTCACCATAGGTTCACCGTTAAAGTTCAGAAATAAAATCGGGGACTATTAAAACAAAAGTTTGACAAGGTTTTAACTTATTTTATTGTAAAAAAAATAAAACTGTGCTATATTCTTTAAGGTTTTTAAGAATCCATCATTTCACAAGGAGGATTATATGATTTACTCAACAGAAGTAAAAAATATGTGCCCTGTTCACCAGGGGGTACATCATGGTGCAGCGCCTATTCCCGAAGAAGCAAAGTGGGTACAGGCAAAGAAGGTTGAGGATATTTCCGGCTATACACACGGTATCGGCTGGTGCGCACCTCAGCAGGGAACATGCAAACTTTCCCTTAATGTAAAAGACGGTATTATTCAGGAAGCGCTTGTTGAAACAATCGGTTGTTCCGGCATGACTCATTCTGCAGCTATGGCAGCAGAGATCCTTCCCGGACTTACTATTTTGGAAGCTCTTAATACCGACCTTGTATGCGATGCTATCAACACCGCTATGAGAGAGCTTTTCCTTCAGATCGTTTACGGAAGAACACAGAGTGCTTTCTCCGAGGGCGGTCTTCAGATCGGTGCCGGCCTTGAAGACCTCGGTAAGGGCACACGTTCTATGATCGGTACTACATACGGAACTCTTGATAAGGGTCCTCGTTACCTCGAACTTACAGACGGTTATATTACAGATCTTGCACTGGATGAGAATGATGAGATCATCGGTTACAAGTATGTAAACTTCGGTAAGATGATGGATTTCATCAAGAAGGGTGATGACGCTAATACAGCTCTTCAGAAGGCATCCGGCCAGTACGGCAGAGTTGCTGATGCGGTTCGTTTCATCGATCCCAGACACGAGTAAGAAGGAGGAACTAATAATGGCATTATTTGAATCATATGAAAGAAGAGAGCCTCAGATTCTTGCAGTGTTAAAGAAGTATGGTATCTCTTCAATTGAAGAGTGCAAAGATATCACAATGGCTGCCGGAATCGATGTTTACAAGCTTATCGAAGGCATCCAGCCCATCTGCTTTGAAAATGCAAAGTGGGCATATACAGTCGGTGCAGCTATCGCTATCAAGAAGAACTGCCGTAAGGCTTCCGAAGCAGCAGCAGCTATCGGTGAAGGACTTCAGGCATTCTGCATTCCCGGTTCCGTAGCTGATACACGTAAGGTTGGTCTTGGCCATGGTAACCTTGGTAAGATGCTTCTTGAAGAAGAGACCGAGTGCTTCGCATTTCTTGCAGGACATGAGTCCTTTGCAGCAGCTGAAGGTGCTATCGGTATCGCAGAGAAGGCAAACAAGGTTCGTCAGAAGCCTCTCCGTGTTATCCTTAACGGTCTCGGCAAAGATGCTGCTCAGATCATTTCCCGTATTAACGGTTTTACATTTGTTGAGACACAGTATGATCCCTATACAAATACAGTTAAGGAAGTAAGCAGAAAGTGCTACTCCAAGGACGCTAACAGCCCTCGTGCAAAGGTTAACTGCTACGGCGCCAACGACGTTTGCGAAGGTGTTGCCATCATGTGGAAGGAGAACGTTGATGTTTCCATCACCGGTAACTCAACCAACCCTACCAGATTCCAGCATCCCGTTGCAGGTACCTACAAGAAGGAGCGCCTCGAGGCAGGCAAGAAGTACTTCTCAGTTGCATCCGGCGGCGGTACGGGACGTACACTTCATCCCGATAACATGGCAGCAGGTCCTGCTTCCTACGGTATGACAGATACAATGGGACGTATGCACAGCGACGCTCAGTTCGCAGGTTCTTCATCCGTTCCCGCTCACGTTGAGATGATGGGTCTTATCGGCGCAGGTAACAACCCCATGGTTGGTATGACTGTTTCCACAGCTGTTTCCATTGAGGAAGCTGCTAAGGCAGGTAAGTTCTGATCTGAAAGTTGACATTATAAAAGCCATCGGTGTTTTGTTACCGATGGCTTTTTTGACCCTTTGGGGACGGGGTTAGGGTGTCACTTTTTGACCCTTTGGGGACGGGGTTAGGGGTTCATTTTTTATCTTTACAATTGCCGGCAAAGCCGCAGGAGGCGCAGTTACCGCTGCAGCCTCCGCCTTTTTTTCTGTTCAGTACTGTATATATAACAGCTGAGACTATGGCCACAGCAAGAATTATCAAAACGATGATATCGGAAGTGTTCATATAATACCTCCTAAAACAGCATGGTTATAAGGCGAACTATCACAGCAGCCAACCATGCCACAAAGCATTGCCAGAGAACTACACCGATGGCCCATCTGTGTCCCAGCTCCCGCTTTATGGAGGCTATTGCTGCCACACAGGGAGTGTAGAGCAGTGAGAAGACCAAAAAGGAGAGAGCGGTCTTTACGGACAGAGCTGCCTGTATACCCTGGGGGAACAATACCTCCAGAGTGGAAACAACACTTTCCTTTGCCATAAAGCCTGTAAGTAGAGAAGTACAGATCTTCCAGTCTCCGAGACCCGCGGGTTTCATGAGAGGAACAAGGAGGCCGGCAATGGAGGCCAGCATACTGTCTTTGGCATCGGAAACTTCATTGAATCTGAAATCAAAGCCTTGAAGAAGCCAGATCACGATAGTGGCCAGCAGGATGATGGTGAAGGCTCTTTGCAGGAAATCTTTAGCCTTTTCCCAAAGAAGACGACCCACATTTGCGGCTCCTGGCATACGGTAATTGGGCAGTTCCATTACGAAAGGTACAGCTTCTCCTTTAAAGAGAGTGCCTCTGAAAAGAAGCGCCACCAGAATGGAAACCAGGATGCCCAAGGCATACAGTGAAACAAAGATCAAAGCTTTGTATTCTTTAAAAAAGGCGTCTACAAAGAAGGCGTATATGGGCATTTTAGCCGCACAGCTCATGAAAGGGGTTAAGAGTATGGTCATCTTTCTGTCCCTTTCACTGGGAAGAGTACGTGTGGACATTACAGCGGGAACGGTACAGCCGAAGCCTATGAGCATGGGAACTATGCTGCGCCCGGAAAGTCCAACTCTTCTTAAGAGCTTGTCCATGAAAAAGGCTACTCTTGCTATATATCCGCTGTCTTCAAGCAGTGAGAGGAAGAAGAACAGGGTTACGATAACGGGAAGGAAACTCAAAACGCTTCCGACGCCCGTGAATATGCCATCGATAACAAGTCCGTGGAGAATGGGATTTACATTGCCCCGGGTGAGAGCCGCATCCACAACTCCGGTCAGAGCATCTATGCCTGAGGCAAGAAGATCCTGTAACGTTCCTCCTATAAGGTTGAAGGTGAGATAGGAGATGGCAAGCATTATGAGCGCAAACAAGGGAAGTGCAGTCCATCTTCCGGTCAGTATCCTGTCCATGCGCTCGCTTCTGAGACTTTCTTTGCTCTTTTTCGGCTTTTTAACGCATCTTTCGCAGACCTTAAAGATGTAGGAATATCTCATATCCGCTATGGCAGCACTTCTGTCCAGACCACGTTCCTTTTCCATCTGAAGAACGATATGTTCAATGGTTTCTTTTTCGTTTACATCCAGATTTAATTGGTCTGTTATAAGACTATCGCCCTCTATCACCTTGCTGGCAGCAAATGCTAAAGGAAGTCCCGCCGCCCTGGAATGATCCTCTATCAAATGGGCAATGGCATGACGACAGCGATGGATGGCCCCGCCGTTGTCGTTCTCATCACATACATCCTGTTTAAGAGGAGCTTCACGGTAGTGAGCAACATGGATAGCGTGCTCGATAAGTTCATCTATACCCTGATTTTTTGCGGCGGATATGGGAACTACCGGAACTCCCAGAGCAGCTTCCATTTCGTTTACATCTATAGTGCCGCCGTTTCCGCGGATCTCGTCCATCATGTTAAGGGCGATGACCATGGGAAATCCCAATTGCAAAAGCTGCATGGAGAGATAAAGATTTCTCTCGATATTTGTGGCATCAACGATATTTATGATGGCGCAGGGCTTTTCGTTTATAACGAAATTTCTTGAAACGATCTCCTCACTGCTGTAAGGAGAGAGAGAATATATGCCGGGAAGGTCCGTAACCAGAGTATTCGGATGACCCTTTATCACTCCGTCCTTTCGGTCCACCGTAACACCGGGGAAATTACCCACGTGCTGATTTGAACCCGTAAGCTGGTTGAACAATGTGGTTTTACCGCTGTTCTGATTACCCACCAGAGCGAAGGTGAGTACAGTGTCATCCGGCAGGGGATTACCGCTGCCCTTTGGATGGAATTTCCCGCCCTCTCCGAGACCGGGATGAACAGATCTGGTTTCTGACTTCCTGGAACCCTTGTTTTGATCGATGCCGGAAACTGCCGGCTCTATGTCGATCTTTGCCATATCATCCAGACGCAAAGTCAGCTCATAGCCGTGAAGAAACAGCTCAGCAGGATCCCCCAGCGGGGCATATTTTATCAAAGTTACTTCACTGCCGGGAATCAGGCCCATGTCAAGAAAATGCTGTCTTAAGGCCCCTTCTCCTCCTACTGCGGTGATAAGGGCGGTTTCGCCCGGGTTTAATTCTTTTAATGTCATTTTTCTACCTTCACCTAAACGGTTGCTCCTAAATTGACTCCTAAGTCTTTGGTATAATACTCCTTTTTGCTGTATTTAACAAGCACCTTGTTTTATTGCCCGGGAAATGATAATGTGGTATAGTGAAAAAAAGTAAACAGGGAGAACATCGGATGAGAGCGGTAGTAACAAGAGTAAAACAGGCTTCGGTAGAAATTGACGGCCAAATATACAGCAGTATAAACAAGGGATTTTTGGTACTTTTGGGAGTCCATATGGAAGATACGGAAGAAGAGGCTATGTGGATTGCTGACCGGATCTGCGGTCTTAGGGTGTTTGAGGATGACAGGGGCAAAATGAACGTCAGTCCCAAGGATGCGGGGGCGGAGCTTTTGATAGTGAGTCAGTTCACGCTTTATGCGGATGTTTCCTCCAGAAGACCGGGTTTTACCGATGCCGCAAGGCCTGAAAAGGCAATCCCCTTGTACGAGCGGGTGATAAAGGAATGTGAAAACAGAGGGTTTACCGTAAAAACAGGGCAGTTCGGAGCAGATATGCAGGTGGCTTCCGTAAACGACGGACCTGTGACCGTAATCCTGGAAAAGTAAGTTTAATGTGAGATCGTTTAAAAGACCGGGGGAGAGAAAATGAAAAAGAAAACCGAAGTAAAGAAAAAGCACCATGTGGGGGCGGTGATCCTTGGGATCCTCCTTCTTACAGTAATTGCAGCCGTGATATGGCTGTTTATTCCGATAAAGATGCCTGCCAAGGATGCATCACGTATAACAGCGATCAGGGTTTTTGACGGCACTTACGGTAAAAGCATCACTATAACCGATCCGAATGAGATAAAAGAGATCGTTGATACGGTAAACTCATTTAAACTAAGGAGAGAAAAGATCTCTATAGGCTTCGTGGGATACAGGTTTATCGTTGAATTTGAGCCTGAGTCCGACAAGTGGGACAGATTCATTTTGAATTCGGGTAACACCATCAGACAGGATCCTTTCTTTTATCACTACGAAGGAAGTTCTCTTCTGTATAACTATTTTGATAAAATATTTGATGAAATGAATCAATAAGAAAGAGGGCATTGCATATATTTTCGCAACGCCCTTTTATTATTACCTTATCTGGTTTTTACTGCGGTTCCGAAAGCTATGACTTCCGCCGCACCCTGCATTACAGCAGAGGATCCGAAGCGGACGCCAACAATGGCATCTGCTCCCAGAGCCGTGGCTTCATCCACCATACGCTTGGTGGCGATCTGCCTTGCTTCGTTCAGCATTTCGGTATAGCTTTTGATCTCTCCGCCTACCAGTGTCTTCATGCCTGCCATAAAATCGCGGCCGAAGTTCTTGGATTGAACTACGGTGCCTTTTACAAGACCCAGGACCTCAAATTCAACACCGGGGATGGTTTCAATACTTACGAGCTTCATTTTCTTCTCCTCCTTTAATTTCCTTTAATCTTTGATACAAAGCTGCCAGACATCCGATAACAAGGGCTATGCCCGGGATCAGGAACAACAGTACCATAGGTGTATATACTCCGTCTGATATCATTCCGAGAATAACCAGACCGAAGAAAAGGACGATCAGGGTGCAGAACACCAATGCGGCTGTCCAGGCACCTTTTTTGTTCTTTACATCTGTATTTGATATATCCATGAACACTTGGCCTCCTTCTTCCATCTTTTGAATCTTTTCCAGGTAGTCCTGAGGCTTGAAGGTGGTATAATCAAGGTTTTCGTCCTTAACCGAAGCACAGAGCTCAAGAGCGGCATCCAGGGAACGAATTTCCTTTGTAAGCCTTTCACTTTGTTCTTCAAGGCATAAACTCATGGATTTATTACCGTTCTTCACCTGTCGAATATCCTCCAGGGGTATTGCCAGTTTTCGTAAGAACTTGATCTTCATAAGTTCATCCACATCCTTAAGGTTGTATTCTCTGTATCCGTTTTCGGGATTTCTTTCGGGATTAAGCAAGCCCTGATCCTCATAAAAACGGATGTTCTTCTTGGTGATACCGACCAGTTCCTCTACCTGATTGATCTTCATAAACAGTAACCTCGTTTCGATTGGCCTTTCGACAGGTTATTATTACACCTTCCCCTCTGTGGAAGGTCAAGCTTTTTTTAAAAAAAATCATCAAATAAAATTAAAAATCAGCTTAGTTGAGTTTAGACTAAGGAAAGGTGCATGTCAATAGAATATGAAACGGATACTCGGGTAAGAAAAATATAATTATGGCTTTTTATGGGAAAAGTGATAAAGTGGAGATGGAGTCACCATAATAAGGGCAGGGTGAGACTGCCCGGATCGGTATATGAAAACGGAGGTAGTTTTATGTGGTTTATCCTGGCATTGCTGTCCGCATTGTTTGCGGCACTTACATCCATCTTTGCTAAGGTGGGCATCGAGAATGTGGATTCCCACCTGGGAACCGCCATCAGAACAATGGTAGTTGTGGTAGTGGCCTGGGCCATGGTCTTTATCACCCATGCTCAGGGAGGCATAGGAGACATCAGCAAGAAAAGCTGGATCTTTTTGATCCTTTCCGGACTTGCCACAGGTGCGTCCTGGCTTTGTTATTATAAGGCCATTCAGATAGGAGATGTTTCCAAAGTTGTTCCCGTTGATAAGCTCAGTGTGATCTTTACGCTTATAATGGCTTTCATCTTTTTGCATGAAAAGTTCACGCCCAAGTCTGTAATAGGCTGTATCCTTATAGCTGCGGGAACGTTGTTCATGGTTTTATAAAAAAAATATTTTTTTCCGACATTATTCGATCCCTGATCGTTATATCGATCAAGAAGTAAAAAAACTCTTAAATCGTCCTTCTTTTAATGGACAAAACCTTTGAAACATTGAAAAGTAATGCTTAAAATGGTAAAATGGTCAAATAGACAGTAAATTTATCAAGTTGCTGTTACAAAGGTTTCGGACAGTTTATATAAATCATTTGAAAGGATAAACTATGGAAGAATATGTTGTACTTTTAACGGGCAGACACAAGGCTACAATAGAAGAATTTTTCTTCCGTAATACAGCCGATTTTAAGCCCTTAAGCGTATCTATGAGATACGAAGACTTGAAAAATCATGTTGAGGTATGTGATGCCAAATTGGTGGTCTTGTGTCTTGGTGGAGAACTCCAGGAAGATTATTCCACCTACGCTCAACTAAAGGATGACCTGAAGAAATTGAATATCCCGGTATTTATTGTGGGAACTTCCGAAGATTGCAATAAATTCATAGAAACCTTGCCGGGTATGGCTGAAGAAAGCTTTTCCAGACCTTTTTCCATAGACCGTATACATGACGGAATGCTCAGATGCATTAGGGAACGGGAGGACAAGAAAAGAAGGGAAGAGGAAGAAGAAACGGCAATAAAGGCAGCGGAAGAGGCAGCTAAGATCGAAGCCATGAAAAAGATGGTGGCTGAGAAGGCTGAACAACAAAGAGCAGCAAAAGAGCAGGCAGAAGAGATGATCAATGATGAAGACGGGCCTACCATAGTGTTCAGAGACCCTGGGCCTGCGAAAGAAAGAAAACATGTGCTGGTTATTGATGACGATCCCCTTATGTTAAAGGTGGTTAAGGAACAGCTGAGAGGCAGATACGATGTGGCAGCGGCGGTAAACGGCAGGATAGCCTACAAATTCCTGGAATCCAAGAAGACCGATATGATACTTTTGGATTACGAGATGCCAATAGAGAACGGTAAGGTGGTACTTGAAAACATCAGAAAAATGCCCGGATATGACAGGATCCCCGTGGTTTTCCTCACAGGCGTCAATGACAGTGAGCGAATAAGAGAAGTGCTGGATCTGAATCCACAGGGTTATCTGTTGAAACCCATAGAAAGAGAGTCTTTGATATCGGCAATAAAAAAATGCATAGGTGAATAGTAAATATATGCCGGGCATATATTTACTCCACCCTTTCCGGAGGCAAAAATGGCAGCGTTGGAAATAATCTTGATCATTTTGGCGGTATGCTGTTCGACAGCTTTGTTCTTCAGTTTCAGAGTCAAGCATTTAAATATGGGTTATATCCTTACCACGATCCTTGTGATCGCAGCGGATATATTCTGCGTTTTGATCATCAGATGTGAGGCCATTAAATCGGTTAAAAATCTTTTTATGATTTATTATCTGATCAATACATGGATGTATTTTTGTGCCATGTGGACCATCACCAGAATGAGTTCGGGAAAGTGGTTTGAATTCGGATTGATCCCTATGGGTGTTATAAATATTCTTCAAAGCGTCCTAATTGTTACCTGTTTTAACAGGCCCCGCATCCTTTCCTTTTCCAGAGAATATTTCCTGGGGAACGTATGGTGGGATGTGAAAGATATGCAGGAAGTAACGGGGATCATCAGCTTTAAGACCTACACCTATCTGTGTTATCTATGTGCCATTATGATAGTGATATTGTTGTTGTTCTGCTTCTTAAGGACAGGAACCATCTTCAGGATCAAGTACGTTATCATAGGTATATGCCAGGTGGCGCTTCTTGTAATGATGATCATACGATATGTTTACAATTGGCCTATCTGGATAATAACCCTGATTATGAATCCTGTTTGTTTTTTCACCTATTACTATGCCTTCCTGCAGGCGGACATAAAACTTCGGGAATCAACTCTTTTGGCATTTGCCAATGATATGACCGACGGACTCATATTGTATAACAGACACAATGACCTGATCCATGTGAATGAACCCATAAAGAACATTCCCGATCCGGAACTGCAGGAGGATATCGCGGATATCAACAGGATCGAAGAGTGGCTGTATAACGTGGAGAGGATAGAAGGACTGGATGTTCTCTACTTTAAGAACGAAGGCAGGGAAGCTTATTATATAGTAAAGAAAAAAAGACTGGGAAGTAAAAGAGTATTTGCGGGCACAGTATATACCTTCAGGGATGTCACCAATACCGTGGGACAGCTGCAGGCCATGGAAAAAGCCAACGACGAACTGGAAAGAACTGCCAGGATGAAGTCGGATTTCCTTGCCAATATGTCTCATGAGCTTCGTACTCCCATGAATGCGGTCATCGGAATGACTGAGATCGCCCTCAGAGAAGAACTGCCATCAAAAGTAAGGGACTGCCTGAATCAGATCAGCCGTTCGGGAATCAATCTGCTTAATATAATCAATGATATCTTGGACTATTCCAAGATCGAGGCGGGCAGAATGGAGATCGTAGCAGACAGATATGAGCCGATCTTTGAAGTAAACGATATAGCAAATATCCTTCAGACCAGGATCGGCGAAAAGCCCATAACCCTTTTCTTTATAGTTGATGCCAATCTTCCCGGGGAACTGTACGGCGATTGTATGAGGATACGTCAGGTCCTTATTAACATAGCGAACAACGCCATTAAGTTTACCGAAAAAGGCATAGTCAGGATCGAAGTCAAATGTGAACGCATATCCGAAGAAGATGTGATGATGCGTTTCAGCGTTATGGATACAGGTATCGGCATTAAGAAAGAGGATATGGAAAAACTCTTTGTAAGCTTCCAGCAGCTGGACAGCAAGCGAAACAGAAATGTGGAAGGCACCGGCCTTGGTCTTGCGATCTCCAAAAAACTCTGTGAAGCAATGGGCGGAGACATAGAAATAGACAGTGTGTACGGAAAAGGTACCGAAGTCAGGTTCAACGTGCCTCAGAAGATCACCGATCCCGGAAAGGCTCTTGTAGTTGAGGATGCCGAAAAAAAATATGCTTATTGTTTCAATGATGATGAAAAGATGACCGAGCAGTTCGCAAAGGAAATGATATCCTTGGGAGTGCAGGGAAGGATAATCTCGGCGCTGGATCAATATGAGCCTACCGGAAAACAGGAATTTTTGTTTATCGAACCTGATAAGTTCAAGGAGGAAACGATAGCTTTCCTTAAAAAACATACAAAGATCACCTGTGTTGTCCTTATGAAACCCGGTGATAAGGCGGAAACGATGCTTAAAAATGTGAAGATCATGTACAAGCCCCTTACCACCCTGGGGATGGTATTTATGCTGAACGGCAGGGATAAGGTAGACTTCGGCAATGACAAGGAAAAACGCGGGAATGTAAGATTCACTGCACCGGAGGCCAGGATCCTGATCGTAGACGATAACTCGGTAAATCTTACCATAGCCGAAGGCCTGCTGGAGCCCATCAGGGTTAAATGTACCACCGCAGAAAGCGGAGAGGAAGCGATCCGTATCCTTAAGAAGGAACATTTTGACCTGATCCTTATGGACCACATGATGCCGGGAATGGATGGCGTGGAAGCTACTCTGGCTATAAGGAAGGATATACCCGAGGCGGCGGATACGCCTATCATCGCCTTAACGGCCAATGTGGCGGAAGGAAGTCTGGAAATGTTCATAAAAGCCGGCATGGCGGATCTGATCGCCAAACCTGTTGATGTTAAGCAGCTGAATTCCAAACTTTTGCAGTGGTTGCCGGAAGACAAGATAATGGAAGCGGACGGTGCGGGTAATACGGAAGCTTCGGAAAGGGCAGTTGCGGATGCCGAGGAGATGTATGACTGTCTGGACTGCGCCAAGGCCGTTGAAGGACTGGGGTCCGTCTCGCTGTTCAGAAAGATAGTTGCGGATTATTATCGAAAGGGACCGGCTATATACTCGGCCATCGAGGAAGCCATAGAACATGCGGACTGGAATGACTACACCATTAGAATGCATGCTTTAAAGAGCACTTCAAGACAGATAGGTGCGCTGGAACTGGGAGATCTGGCGGAAAAACTGGAAATGGCGGGGAAGGCGGCGGAAGCTGAGGCTGTGGAAATGTATCACACAGTTACTATGGCGACTTTCAAAAAACTTTTGGAGGACCTTTCCAAGTATTTTAACACCGGATCCGCAAATGAAAACGACCTGGAAATGATCACGGAGGATGAGCTCAGAGCTGTATTCGACCGTCTGAATAAGGCCTGCGAGGAACTGGATATGGATGAAATGGAAGCCTGCGAGGAACTGTTGAAACAGAAGAGTTATCCGGAAAACAGGAAGCAGACGATCGCTGATCTTTGTTCAGCTATAGAGCAGATGGATACTGACGTCTGCGTAGACATAATGAACGGCTATTTTGAGGGATAAGGAGGCAGACGGTATGGTAAAGAAGATCATATGTTTCGTTTTGGTCGGGCTCCTGATTCTCGGAAATCTGGGCTGCGGTGAAAAAAAGCATTCGGATAAGCTGGTGCTGGCGCTCAGAAGCGGAATGTATACCGAAACCATAAAAAAATGTCTTCCGTTTTTTGAGGCTACCCATGGCGTTACCTGTGAGATATTCGAATTGACGGAAGAACAGCTTTACAGCTATGTTTTAAATGATTCCGTGCTGAGAAGCGGATCCTACGACCTGTGCATGGTAGACGGTTCCTGGGTTGCGGAATACGTGGCGGAAGGGGTGCTGGCTGACATCGGAGAACTGGGCTGCACCATAGATGATGACATTATCCCTGCCACTGCAAGCATATGCGTTCAGGACGGGAAAACCTATCTTTTACCCTATTACGGAAATGTAACCGTACTCATGTACAACAGTCGTACAGCCAAAAAAGTCGGTTATACTCCGGAATGCATATATTCTCTCGACGACCTTTTGGATATGTGCAACAAGACCTTTGCCAACGGTAACGGAGGGTTTGCTTACAGAGGCGATACCGAAAACAATGTGGTTGTGGATTTTCTTCCCATCCTCTGCGCTTTCGGGGGCTGGGTAGTGGATGAAAACAATAAACCAACGGTCAATACGGAAACATTTAAAAAGGCCATGAATTATTATCTGCAATTGATAGCCACCGAAAAACCCCATTCCAAGGAGAGTATCATTAAAGGCCTTGAGTACGGAACTGTTTCTGCTACGGTGGGCTGGCCCGGATGGTATAAGGCAGGAGAAGAGCAGGAAATGGAATATACCGCTTTTCCCGGAAGGGTGACAGACAGCAGCCCCACATATAATTGCAATATCTATGGCATATGGACTCTCGGCATTCCGGAGAATTCCACCAATAAGGAACTGGCGGGAGAATTGCTCAAGTATCTGATGGATCCTGAGGTTCAAAGGGCTTCGGTACTTGATGGGGGAGTTCCCTGCAGATACTCTGTACTTAACGATCCGGAGCTGAATATGACCAATCCTCATTTAAGCGTTATATGTACCGCTCTCGAAAATGGTATATATCGACCTGTGATACGGCAATGGCCCAGGTTTTACACTATTTTGGGAGAAACCATGAAAAAGATGATCCGTGGAGATATCGGTGTGGAAGAAGGGCTTCTTATGGCCCAGTCAGAGCTGGAAAATCTTATGGAAAAAGAATAGAACAAAAAAGTCGATCCCATAAAGATCGACTTTTTATATGCTTATAGATCAAGGTTTCAGATAAGTACCTCTGCGGTTTTATAACCATATCGTTTTAAGAGTTCTACTACTGTAGCATCAAACACTTCGCCCGCTATGATCGGTGATACGGCAGGAGGGCAACTGAGCAGAGCATCTGCCGCCACACTGCCCAAAAGCACGGGATCATCAAGGGAACAGGTCCTGTGGGGAAGATATATGATCTCTCTTGGCTGATATCTTACCTGAGGAAGTTTAAAAGAGAAAGCTTTCTTTTCAGGAGTTTCTTTAAGGGCTCCTTTGTAGTCGGACAGACATTCGGCAGCGGCTTTTATAAAACGGTCCGTATCCTCGGGGTAGCGGTTATAGGGAGACCACATGGTAACCAGAAAATCCGGATCGGAATATTCGCATTCTATTTTTTGCTTTCTGAACGCATCTGAAAGCCCGGGCCCTGTCATGGGGCTTTTTCGCATATCTATAACTACTTTTAAGGGTTCGTTTCCGTAAAGAGTATAGCCCATGTCCTTAAGGGACTGTTTTAACGCATCAAGCTTATCGGCAGTATCTTCATAGCTTTTTTTATCGATGATCTTGAGAGCTTCCGCCACAGACTGCATGATGGGATAGGAAGGACTGGTGGATCCGAACATGAGAAGAGCCTTTTTGCCGTCTCTTTCAAGTCCTTCGGGAGCTTTTTTTGATATATGCAGAAATGCTCCGCCGGTCATTACGGGCAGGGTCTTATGGGCAGAATCCGATGTCATGTCTGCTCCCAGAGACAAGGGATGCAGATCTTCTTTTAAGAATTTCAGATAGGCACCGTGAGCATTGTCGCAGAGAAGCAAAGTATCGTGTCTGTGAGCCGCTTTTGAAAGGCCTTTTATATCAAGCGTGTTTCCCAGATAGTCGGGAGAAGTTACAAAAACAGCCGCAAGAGCTGACTTACGGTTATTATTGTGTTCATCTTTTTTTAAAGTTATTATATATTCTTCCAGTTCTTCGGGCTTGATCTCACATTTGCAGAGACTGTAGGAACTGTCCGTGCCGCTCATCCATCGGATATCGAAGCCCAGAAGCATGGAAGCGTGGATAAAAGCCTTGTGGGCATTTCTGGAGGCAAGGATCACCGGACGGACATCCGGAGGATTAAGAGCCTTAAAGCGGGAGAGGGCAAGAAAACACATGGCCTTAATGATCTGAGAGGACCCTTCCGTACCGAGAAAGGTCCTTCTGCTGCAGAACATGGCAGAAGCATCGTCCTCTGCGGCCTTTATTATACCTTCGGCCTCGTAGAGACTGTCCGCGCCTTCGATCTCCGTCAGGTCATCTTCGTAACCGAAGCGGCCTTTATGACCGGGCATATGCAGTCTCAACGTGTCGGAAGCTTTGTATTCTTCTATGAACTTCCCCAAAGGGGAAAGCTTGTTTTCCTGTCTCTTATCCATATATGGTCTGTATCAATCCTTCACACAGGTTTCGCAGGAGTCGCATTCTCCTCCCGCAGTAGCGCCGCTCACGGGCTCAAGACCAAGTTCATCCCTAGCGCAGGCTATCATGATGGCACATTCGATCCTCTTACGGAAAAGTTCGCAGCCGTATTCATATATGCCCTTAACATCTCCTGTAGCATGGTAGGCATTTGCCGCACAGCCGCCGGAACAGTAGTGCATTGCCCAGCACTTTCGGCAGTCGGGACGGGCATATGCATTGCAGACCCTGAATTCTTCCTGACGGTCCTTGTTGGTAACGCCCTTCCAGATATCGCCCAGTTTGTAGCTTTCGTCGCCTACGAACTGATGGCAGGGATAGAGATCACCCCAGGGGGTTACGGCCATATATTCCGTTCCCGAACCACAGCCGGAGATGCGTTTATATATGCATGGACCGGATTTAAGATCCACCATATAATGATAGAAGGTAAAGCCATTACCCTCCTGATCGCGCTTTAACATTTCCTTGGCAAGAAGCTCATACTGTTCTTTGAGAACGGGAAGATCCTCCTCGGTAAGAGCCAGCGGATCGCCGGGCTTGCTGACTACAGGCTCCATGGAAAGTTCTTTAAAGCCCATGTCCGCCATGGTTAAAATGTCATTTGTAAAATCCGTGTTAAGGTGAGTGTAAGTGCCGCGCATGTAGTAATTTTTGCCGCCTCTTGCATCCACCAGTTTTTTAAATTTGGGTATGATACGGTCGAAACTGCCGTTACCGTTATAGTCCTTACGGGTCCTGTCATGGACTTCCTTACGACCGTCAAGGCTCAGCACCACGTTGCTCATTTCTTTGTTGCAGAAGTCGATGACATCGTCGTCTATCAACATGCCGTTGGTGGTGAGAGTGAAGCGGAAGTTTTTACCTGCCTCTTTTTCTATTGAACGGGCATAGGCTACGATCTGCTTGCAAACATCCCAGTTCATGAGAGGTTCGCCGCCGAAGAAATCCACTTCCAGATTATGTCTGGTTCCCGAATGTTCGATCAAAAAGTCAATGGCGCGCTTACCCACTTCAAAACTCATGAGGGCTCTTTCTCCGTTGTACTTTCCCTGGGCCGCAAAACAGTATTCGCAGTTTAAGTTACAGGTGTGGGAAACGTGAAGGCAGAGGGCCTTGATCACATCGCCGCTTCTCTTTTTGAATTCACCGGCCAGAGGTTCAAAGGTGTCAGGGGTATAGAGCTTGTGGTTTGCCACCAGTTCCTTAACATCGCTTAAGCAAAGGCGGATATCTTCTTCCGTAACATCCTCCCTGTCGCCGTAGCGATCCATGATGATCTTTACGATCTCATCCTCGGTCTTATCCGGGAAAAGCTCTATAATGTCATATGCCACCTCGTCCACGCTGTGCACCGAACCGGAGCAGGTGTCGAGAACTATATTGTATCCGTTTAATTTGTATAAATGTACCATATCTTTTCTTTCTGTTTTCCTTTACAAAAGAAACGCCGCCCAACAGGCGGCATCTCCTCGATCTTCGTAATTGTTAAGACTATTTGGTAGTCTTTTCGCACTTCTGGTTTGCAACGCCGCAGCTGGTCTTGCAAGCACTCTGGCAAGAAGTCTGGCACTCGCCGCATCCGCCTGTCTTAGCGCTTTCGCAAAGATCTCTTGTTTCAAGTGTCTTAATTCTTTTCATTATTATATCTCCTTATAAACATGAAAGTATTTTCTTTCTTAACAGAAGAATACTATCACAAATTTTTGATTAACGCAAGGGGAAAATGAACCTTTGGGGACGGGGTTATAGGCTCAGTTTTTGACCCTTTGGGGACGGGGTTATGGGCTCACTTTTTGACCCTTTGGGGACGGGGTTATGGGTTCATTT
>JAEEGK010001535.1_pt1 | contig 58128 bp, 23 predicted proteins | sample 8958771 | NCBI WGS metagenome assembly JAEEGK01 (sample SAMN16246547, study PRJNA631951) | gut metagenome | biome: gut microbiome; feature: rumen; material: SC-attached | host: Bos | place: Iran: Karaj | collected 2018-10 | reverse complement strand
ATAAAATATAAATTAAAAATAGCTTAATAAATTAAATAATAAATTTATATTTTTATAATTTAATAAATAATTTATATAAAGAAAATATAGATAAATTTAAAATATTTCTAATCAATTATTTATAATTTTTAATATTTTAAATTAAATTTTTAATTTTTTAACAAATTATAGGAATTCTATATTTATCAGATTTTATTAATTTTTATAATTTAAAGAATTGATAATTTATAAAATTATATTAATATTTATTTTTTAAATAATAATTATTTTTATCCAATCAAAATATTATGAAAATTTTGTAATAAATAGTATAAATTATCAGCTTTTTTATTATCAACAATATGTGATACAGATACAATACCATCAATATCATTATAAATTATACCTAAAATAAACTAATCATTACTCCCATTGAATATTCTAATAAAATTATTTGAAGGATTAGGATTTTTTTTGAAATAATATCAATAATAAAATGAATATCTTGATAATTAGTACTAGTACATATTCTTTTAGTTTTTAATTTAAAACCATTACAACATAAATTATTTCTCTATATCCTTTATTCATATAATTAAATACTACTCAATTTTTAGATATTATTTATTATATTAATTATTTTTTACTATAATTGAAATTTTTTCTTTTTTATAAATATAAATCTATTTGTTCTCAAAATTTATAAAATTGGATGATGATTAATATAAATAATTGTTAATAAATAAATAATATATATTAAATAAATAACTATAATATAAAAAAAATGGATGATAATTAATATATCTTTAAAAAAATTAATAAATAATATGAAAAAGATTTTTTATTCATTTAAATGATAATTAATTTGAAAATATATAGTTATTTTTCTAATATGAATATTATTCATTGAAAAATAATGAAGATATGGATTTATTTGGAGATAATAAATGTTCATCACTTATTGATTGATTACCAATTAAAATATTATCTTTTATATTGTTTAATATATTTGAATTATATATTTGGTTAGTATTATTTTCTTCAACATTTATTATTTTAAAAATATTGCCTTTATCTAAATTATTATGAGTATTTGATAATTGAATTAAATGTTTAATCAATTTTTTATAATCTTCTTTATCTTCATCAGATGTTCTACTTTTTAAAAAATCATCAAAAAACATAATATTATCAGATGAAATTTTAAATTTAGATTTTACTTCTTTTTGATTATTTGACAAATAAATTTTTAAGAAAAATTCTTTTAAAGTCATATTAATAATCTTTTGGAAATTATTATCATTTTTATTGTTTTTTTGATTATTTTTATTCAATTTTGCTATAATCTCATTTATTATTTTCTTTTTAGTATATTTTGTTTTATCTGACTTTGATTTTTGAAGTACAAGTATTTCTTCAATTGGCATTTGAAAAATATTGATTATATTTTTATCAGAAGGTTTTTTTTTAATCAATGAATTAACTTTTAATACTTGCTTAGGTTTTTTGATTTCTCTTAAAATTTCATTACAAAAAATCATTAAAAATCTTAATAATCTCACAAACACTTTTTTTTTTAAATTATATGAATCATTAAAATATTTTTTTTTTTTTGAATAAATTTCTTCTTTATCCTTCTCTGAACTAATTTCGTTTTCAAATTGGTTCTCATTTTTTTCTTCAAAATTATTATTATTATCCTTTGTAAAGGCAATACTTTTTTTTTCACTTTCAATATTTGTGTTTGCTGAATAATTTGTTCTTAAATTAGTTGTCATTTATTTACCTCTAAATTATTTAAATAGGAAATAGGTGATATTCTTAAATATTCAAGTAAATTAATATTTATAATTATTTAATTTTAAATAAATGAATAAAAATATAATAATTAATGAAAATTTTTTCTGTTTTTAAGTAAAAAATAAGTATATTAAAAAATGATGAAATTTATTAATAACATTTTTGAAAATAATAAGTTAAATTTATATAAATCAAAAAATAATTGATAAATAAAAAAATATTTTCAAAAATAATAAAACAATTTATTATTTGGAATAATTTTATTTGATATTATCTAGAAAATATTTTTAAGTAATTTGATAAATATAAAGAAAACAAATTAAAAAATATCTCAAAAAGCAATGTAATTATAATTTTATTTAAAAAATTGTAGTACTTAACAATTAATTTAGATTCTATGATATATTTATTATTTAATTATTTAAATATAGATTATTTAATTTAATAAATTAAAGAAAAATAATAAAATATTGTAAATGGCTTTAATATTATTACAAAACCAAAACCCTTTTTATGCAAGAACTCAAAATAAATTATCATTATCTGAAAATTTTTTAAAACATCGTTCAATATCATTATTACCAAGGAAAGAAAAAGAATCTTTAATATCTTATGAAAAGAAAAGTAATTCAAACAATAATACTATAAACAATTCTAGTATAATACAAGAACCTAATAAGTTCAATATTAATTATATTTATACTCATAAAAATAAAAAAAATTCAAATATAGATGAAAGTATTTTACCAATTGTTTCAATCGATTTAGATGAAACTTCTACTTTAAAAAAAGAAGAAATTTCAAATTTTAATAATAAATTAACAGAATTAACAATTGATAAAATTAAATTATTAAAAATAAATTATATCAAAGAATTAACAAATTTAAGAGATTGTATTGATAAAACTCTTGAAAATTTGGAAAAAAAGAATTAAAAAAATTTTTTAATTTATAAAATGATATAGAGTTTAAATATTATAATAAAGCATTATAAATATATTCAAAAAATCAATTTAATAATTATAAATTATTGTTTTGATGAGATTTTAAATAATTACTAGAATTTTGCAATATTTTATTTTATTTATTCATCAATGAATTTGATTTAAATATTAAAGTTTATTTTAATATGAAAAATACTTATTTATAATAAAGATTAATATGAGAAAAATTATAAATGAAAAGAATAATAATATTAATTATCATGAAAATAAAAAAAATAAACATTTAGGTAATTGTTATGGTAAAAATAAAAAATAAAAAATTTAAAAAATAAATTATTAATATTTTCATTTTATAAAATTTATTTTAAAGGTTTTTAATTTTCTATTTTTTGAGATTTTAATATTTATAAAAAATGGAGAAAAAAAATACGGAACTATTACCTATTAAAATAATAAAAGAAAATATATATCATCCTTCAGAATTATATTTTAGTGAATTAATTTCATCAAATGTTTATATAGGTGAAGATATAAAGAAGAAAAATTTATTTATGATTAAAATACCATCTGAAAAAATTAATGATGATTTAATTACAGAAATGACTTTAATAAATTATTTACCAAGTAATAAAATTTTACATTCAATAAATATTTATAAGAAAAATAATGAAGATTCATATCTTATATTTAATTATTGTGGTGGAATTAGATTAAATGATTATATCAAATATTCTCAACCAAATTTTATGATAAGAATTAATTTATTAAAACAATTTTCAGAATGTATAATTGATTTATATAATAATGATATTAAATTATTTAATTTAAATTCAGATTTTTGTTTTATTTTAGACTTTGAAAAACCAATTTTAAAAATGTTATTTAATGTTCAAGGACTTATTAATTCACAAAAAGAAAATGATTCAAAAAATAAAAAAAATGATAGCATTCAAGAAAAAGAGGATGAATTTTTTTGGTTAGCAAGATTTATTTATATAATTTCAACTGAAAATTCGAAAAATTATATAGATGAACAAAAAAATACATTTGACTATTTAGTAAATATTTCACCTGAAGTTACAAGAAATAATTTGAAAAAAATTATAAATAATATATTTTTCAGATGTAAAGGTAATGAAGAATATATTAAAAATTATCATATTCAAAATTATATTGATGATTTAAATTCCTTATTAAATAAATTAAACATTTCAGAAATTAATAAAGAAATAATTAAAAATGATTTAAGAGAACAATTTATTACAAAAGTAATTGAACATGCAATTGAAGAACAAACTTTAAATCCACAACCTGAAATTGCAAATGAAGAAAAAATTAATACAAATATATTAATATCTTTTAACACTAAAAAAAAAACAAAAAAAAAATCTTTAAAAAAAAAAGAAAATGAATTAAGTCAAGATAAATCTTCATTAATTGAAAATAATATACCAAATAACAAACAAAATCAACCTCAAATTTTAAATTTTGATAATTATCAAAATAATCAATTTCAAAATCAAAATTTTACATTTAATCAAAATAATATTCAATGTTTTCCACAAAATTATTCTTATGAAAATAGTTTTCCAGGAAATCCATCATATATGATGGATTTAGATAATAATAATTTAATATATCAAAATAATTCAAATAATAAAAATTATAATTTAAAAACTTTAGAACAATGTATAACTCAAATGATATATTCATTTAAACAATTGGACGGTGAAATAAATTCTCAAATAAAACAAATGAAAAACGATTTAAAAATAAATGAATTTAAAACATATGAAGATTATTTAAAATTTATTCAAAATAAAAATTAATTAATATTTTAATTATTAATAATTAAAAAAAAAACAAGTGTTTAATAATCGTAAATTTAAAAAATAAATTATTTAAATATGAAAAAAATATTATGTCTTTTAACAATAATATTCCTATTCACAAAAATAAAAAATAAAGAAGAAGAAAAGAAAAAAAATAAAAAACGAAAATTCCAAAGAGAAAATACATTAATATTAGTAGACGATTTTAATTTTGAAAGAGTAGTAAAACATTATAAATCAATATTACTATTCATCACATCAGAAACTTGTGGTCAACCATGTGAGAGTAGACAATCAGATGTGATAGCAGCAGCAATTGAATTATATAAACATAAACCAAGATTAAATATAGGAAAAGTAATAATAGAAAGAGCACCTCTAGTAAAAAGACGTTTAAAAGTAATAGGAACTCCAGATTTATTATATATAGATAATGGTTATTTACAAATGTATACAGGAACATATACTCCTTATGGAATTTATAGATGGATGATTAAAAAAAATATGCCTCCTTTAACAGAATTAAATTCTGTTAATGATATTGCAAATTTTAAAAATACACATGAAGTAACTATTGTATATTTTGGTAATGATGAAACAATAATTAAATATCTTAATGATACTTCTAGAGCAGATGGTTTAAATTTTTATGGTACTTGTAATAAAGAAGAAATATTTAATACTTATAATGTGAAAAAAGATACTATTGTATTATTTAAAGGATTTGGAGTAGAAAGAACAGAATATTTTGGGAAAATAACATTAAATGGATTACTTGAATTTATTCAAAAATATAGTACAAAGAAAGTAATGAGAATGGATGAAGAATCATTTAAAGTTGTATGGGAAGATTTAAATCCAGGTTTAATAATAGTTTATGATAAAAAAAGTCAAAATGCTCCAATTTATGCAAATATTGTAAAACAACTTGGTGAAAAATTATATGGTAGAATTAAAATAATTGAAAGTGGTATTTATACAATAATTGAAAAACAATTATTACCTCAAATTAATTTAACTTCAATTGATGTTCCTGCTGTAAGATTAACTAATACTTCTCATATTAGAAGACCAGTCTATGAATTTAAAGGTGCTATTACAGTTGAAAATGTTATTAAATTTGTTGATGATTGGGAAAATGGGAAATTATATCCTATTATGTTATCTGAAAGTATTCCTAATGAAAGAGAACAAGAAAGAAATAAAATATTTAGAGTTGTTTGTAAAAGTTTTGCTAAGGAAATTTTAAATTATGAGAAAAGTTCTATTGTTTTTATTTATATTAAAAGAAATGATAATAACACTAAAAATGCTTTTAATGATATTGAAAATATTAATGATTATGTTGTTGGAAATTCTCATATGAATTCTTTATTGAGGATTGTACAAATTGATGGATTTAAAAATGATCTTTGGGATATGAAATGTAAAAAATATCCTTGTATTTTTCTAATGAAAAATGAAAAGGATAATAAAAAAATAAAAATTAAATTTACTGATGCAAAATTGAATTATAATTCAATTGCTAAATTTATTAATCAAAAGTTAAATTTTAATATTCCTATTAAAGAAGAAAATTTAGATAATAAAGAAACAAATAAAGGGGATTTATAAATTTAAGAGTTATAATTATAAAATATTTAATCAATTTTAATTATATCAGTAATAACTTCTAATTTATAACCAAAAAATTATATAATTTTTTATAATAATAAAAAAAAGGGCAACTATATTTTTACTATTTTTTCATAAATAAATTATATAATTGAATATTTGCAATTTTTAATAATCTTTTTTCAACTTTTGTTTTATTGTTTTTATTTAATAAATGCATAAAATATTCGGTAAAATCATCAATTTCATGTTTAGAAACATGAACATGATATTTTAATGATTCATTATGAAATATATCAATTTGATTAGCAAGAGAAAGAGAAGGTTTAGATAAAAAATATAGCATATTAGTTTCTTCAGGTTCTAATAAAACATAATTTAATAATTCTAATTGTTGCATTCTTCTTAAATAAGTTAATATATCAACTTGTAAAAAAAATTTTTCTTTTCCTTTATGTAATGTAGATTGCTTTTTCCTTAACTTTCTCCATTCACAACATGGACAAATAAATATAAATATTAATTCTATTATATTATAATTTATATAAATTGTTTCAAATCTTTTTTTTCTTTTATCATATAACTCTAATAAACTAATTTGTCTTTGATAATTTAATTTCTTATTTACATTTGTAAAAGAATTTCCTGTTTTTGATAATTGAGCTATTACATCTTCATTACTTTTTAAACATAATTTTTTTAAATTTTTTTTAAATTGATGAAAATTTGTAGTATTTAATTCTTGAATATTTGGACTAATTGTTGTTTTTTGATTAATATTTACAACATTAATTAAAGAACTATGATATGAATTATTTATTAAATTTGATGAATTCTCAGATACAACTTTTTTTTGAAATAATTGATGTGATTTTGAATTAAGAATATTTCTCACTTTTAAATTTTCATCTGGGAATTTTAAATTATTTTTTTTATAAGAAATAAATTTATTTTTCAACTCTTTAATTATATGTTGAGATTTTTTAATTTGATCACCTTTAAATTGAAATATCTTTTTCATAACTGATTGTTCAGCAAAAAAAGTATTAATATAAGTAACAAATATATATAAAAATAATAAAATTGTTGATAATAAAGATGACATATTTGCTGCAAATTGAGTTAATTTCATATAATTTCTTTGAATAATAGTATGTTCTAATCCACTTCTAAAATAAATTTTTGCTAATTTATCATAATTACTTATTTTTTTAGTAATTCTATCATAACCTTTTTTAGATGAATATACTTCATAAGATGAAAAACCCAAAAAATATTGAGTTTTATGATGATTAAATAAATAATTTTCATCTGAATCAAAATATATTGTTTTAAAGTAAATATTCATTTTCATAAATTCATCAGGTTTTAAAACCGTAAATTCACTTGCAATATATCTTCTAACAGGATTTTTATAATCATATACATTTATTGTAGTATCAACATGAAAAACTTCATATCTACATTCATAAGTTTGTAAAATATCTTTTAATTCTTCATATAAAACTTCATTTTCAGATTTAATAGATAAAACAAATTCATAATAATTAAATATTTCATCAGTATACAATCCACCAATAATAAAATTTTTTTCCTTTGCACATAAATATTTAGAAAGTGAATTTGAAAGAAAAGAAGAATTAAATTCATTATAAAAATCTGCTTCAGTGCAATAATCTCCATTTATTGGATATTCAGTTTTATTATATATACCTCCAGTTTTATTTAAAACAATAAAATTTAAACTTAATTTAATATAATCATAAATTGAATATTCAGAACTTAATCCATCACATACAACTCCGTATGCATATGCTGTTGAATAATTTTCAAATTTTATAAATTCAGTATGTTCATTTTTTTTACTATAATATATTAAATTCATATTTTCTCTTTTTATAAAACTTTTTATATTTAATGCTATGTATGTTATTGCTAGTAAAATAAAAATTATAAAAATGCATCCTCCTGTTACAGTATGAAATTTGGAATGTGTTTTATAATGAAAATTAAATTGGACTCCGAAATAATCACATTTTTTTATTCCTTTTGTTAATTTTTTTAATAAGGAGGAAGTTGACATATGCTATAATTTTAATTAAATATTAATTTTTTTTAAGTTAAAAATAACTCATGTATTTTAATAGTATTATATATTTTTTAATTTATTATAAAATTTAAAAAAGACTTAATCATAATTTTCACTTTTCCTAATAAAAAACAAATAATTAAATAATTTTTTAAATTAAAAATATGGATAATTGTTCATCTGTTATCAAAAAAATTATAAAAAAAATTGATTATTTTGCAACAATAATAACATTTAAAATAAATGATGAAATAGAATATAAATCATTAATTGGTGGTATACTTACAATAATCTATGTTATTTTTACAATTTCATTTATTATATTATTAAGTGTTCAATTTTTAAAAGATGGAAATATAAATTTTATTTATTCAAATAAAATTAAAAATAAAAATCCTTTTATAAATTTAACAGAATTAGAATTTAAATTTGGAATTGGTGTCCAATATTATAATTATTCTATTCCAGCTATAAATGATACAAAATTATATTTTAATTATAATATTTCATTAATAGAATGGATTGGAAAAGATAATATTACAGAATATAAATTAGATTATAATTTATGTAATGCTTCTGATTTTTCTTCATTAACAGAACAATTTTATTTAAATGATTTAGATCAAATGTTATGTCCAATTTATAATTTATCTACAAATTTTTCTATAGATGGTTTATATACAGATGATTATTATAAATATATTTCTATAATTTTAAGTTTGACAGATTATGGTATAAAAAATTTTTATCAATTAGAAAAATTATTAAATAATTCTCCCATTGAAGTTATTATATTTTTTAAAGATACTGGAATTGATTATGAAAATAAAGAAAATCCTTTACCATCTTATTTAAATTATTATAATAAATTAATAGATTTAAATTCTTTTAAAAAAACTGAAATTTTATTATCTTCTTTAGAATTTATATCAGATGAAAATGTTATGATAAATAATCCAAAAATGACAGAAAAATTAATTTTCCAAACTTTATCTGATTCTATTGAAATTATAAATAATAGAATAGAAACTAATAAAAATATATTATTTCAATATATAATTGGAGTAAGTCCTAAAATTATATATTTAAAAAGAACATATGAAAAAATACCTGAATTATTTGCTAATATTTCAGGAATAATAAATTTTATTTTATTTTTATTCACAGCTTTTGCAAATTCAATTGAAAGAATTGCAATAAATAAAAAATTAATTCATAGAGTGATAAAATTTAAAGGAAATAAACATATTAATGTAAATTATTTTATTAAAAAATTTAATTTTAATAATATTAATTTTGATAAAAACAAAATTAATTTAAAAGAATGTTATGAGAAAGAAAATTCTCTATTAAATAATACTGATTTAAATACTGATGATAATTTAAAAAATAATATTAATCAAGAAGAAGATGAAAAAATAAATGAAAGATCTTCACATCGAATAATGAAAAAAACTAAAAAAAATAATTTTGATAAAGATATATCAAATATTTCAAAACAAAAAAATAATAAATCTTATCTTAAATCTGTGAATATTTTAAATAAAAAAAATACAAAGCATAAAAGAATTAAAGCAAATGATTTAGAAAGTAATAATTATCAAACTAAAGATATGATAAATGTAAAAGATAATATAAGACAGCAACAATCAAATAAATCAAAAATTTTACAACTAAATTTTTCTAATTATAATCTTTTTAAAATTATATTAGTTTATATGTGTAGATGTTTTCCAAAATTAAAACAAAAGTATAAACTAATTAAAATTATGGAAAAAAAAATTAATTATTATATGGATATTGTAACATATATAAAAACTATTCAAGAATTTGAATTATTAAAAGAAATATTATTTAATGAAAATTATTTAAAAGTATTTCAATTTATTTCAAAACCTACTATAAAAGTTATACATGATGATATGATTTTTTGTCATAATTATGAAAGTGAATTATCATCTTTTAAAAACATTGACAAAAAAGAAATAGATGAATTATATTTAAATTTCAAAAAAATATTAAAAAAAGAAAAATCAACAGAAAAATTAAAATTAGTAAATTTATTAAAACAAGAATTAAATTTTTTATTAAATTAAATTAACCTCTAAAAAACATTTATTCCTTTCAAAAAAATAAAATTAAAATAAAAAATAAAATAAAATAAAATATAAATATGAATAATAAACTTAAAAAAAATAACATTAAATTTAAAATTCCATTTTTATATTGTTATATATAAAATCTATATATTTCTATATATAACATAAGAAATAAATATGCATATATTAAATTCAACAAAATAAATTTACAAATTTATTTTAACTTTCTTAAAAGAAGCAGCTTTCCACATTCTATCTAACAATGTTAATTTATGTGAATTTTCTTCCATATACATTTCTAAATCACAAATAACAATTGTTTTAATATTTTTAATTTCTTCAGCATTATGTAAAGAATCATAAAAATTTTTCATAGTTTCCATAGGATCACCACTAACACTTAATTCAATAAAATTTTTATCAGTAACTCCATTTTTCCCACAAAAACACATTTTCAAATTTTCTTTATAATCAATAAAAATAATATTATCATTTAATTCAATTTCCTTAACAAAACCACCTTTATTTCCACTATATAAAAAAGTTTCAACTTTAGGAGAATAATGTTTTAAAAATTGACCAGGAGCATCTTGTGATATAGTAAAACTATCATTTTCAATTTCTTTTTCTTTTCTTTTAATTTCTTCTTGACTAATTTTATTTTTACCAGCAAGACATTCAATTTTAAAATCTTTAAATTGACTATTAGAAATAACTTTCTTAATATCATCAGGTGAAACTGCTCCCATTCTAAAAATAATAATTTCCTTATTTTCAATATTAAATTTCATAACAGTACTTTCCATACAAAAATTAGTAACACCACCATTTAAAATTTTAACTGGAAATTCTCTAAAATCTTCAAAAACATGAAGTGGATTAACAGGACTAATATGACAGAATTTATTAGCAGAAGGAGCTGCAATTGGTACACCACTAATTGATATAAGTTCCTGTGCAACTTTATGTGTAGGAAATCTTATACCAACGCAATCATTACCTGCTAAAATTTTAGTTGATAATTTATCTAAATTTGCTTTTAATACAATTGTTAATGGACCAGGCCAAAAATTTTTTGTTAAAAGATAAAAAAGTGATTCTTCACTTTGTGAAAGATGAGTTAAGGAAAGTGCCATTTCTATTGAGGAAACATGTACTATTAAAGGATCTGTTAATGGACGACCTTTATATTCAAATATTTTTAAACATGCTTCTACTGAATATGCATTTGCTGCTAAACCATATACTGTCTCTGTTGGCATTCCTACTATACCATTTGATAGAATGTATGATGCACATTCTTCTATGTTTTCTAAAGTCGATGGTAAGATTATTGCTTTTGTTGTTGGGTCTGATAGAAGTTTTTGATATTTTATTGGGTTTGTTAAATTGTTTTCGATTTCAGATTCTTCTAGTTTTTCTTTTGTTTTTTCTTTCATTTTTATTTTTTGAGGCTTTTTTATTTTTGTCTAAATATTTTTTTTTTAGGAGGATTAATTCTATTGGAAATTATTTTTTTTTATTTTTTATTTTTATTTTAAAAGGAAAAATGTCGATAATTTTTTTATTATTTTTATTTTTTTTTTAATTAATGTTTTTTTTATTGTTTTTTTATATTGAGGTATCAATATGGATAAAGAGAATAAAATAGAATACCCAATCAATAGGGTAAAATTTAAAGAAGGATGTATTTCAATATTTAAAAGATGGAATGCTTTTCGTCTAGCTTTAGATAATAATCCACAAATTCTTACATATTATAATGAGGATGAAAGTGTTTTGGAAATAAATGAATATTTAGAAATGTTATATGATGATATTCTTTTTACTATTAGTAAATATAGATATAATTGTAATTTAATTAAAGAAACTTCTGATTGCTTATATTCATTTATTTCCGATTATTTCCAAATCGATTTGGAAGATCAAAGCGATGAGGAAATTTCTAAAGTCCTCATTAATTTATTTAATGAACTTATTGATGGGAAAAATAATTTATATAATGAATTAAAAATGAAAGAAAAAAATAATATAAATCATTATAATATTAGTTTTCCAATTATAGGAAAACAAAAAATTATTTTTGAAAAAGAAAATGAAGATGAAAGTAGTGAAAATGAAAATTCCATAGATAAAAATAATTATTTAAATAATGATGAATATAATGATGATTATGGGATTGTAATAAAAGATTTAAAAAAAATAAAATAATATAATTATTTATTTATATTGATAACTCATTTTCTTTTTTTTAAAATGATAAAAAAAATAAAAAAATCATATAATTTTAAAATCATATTAATTTTAATACTAATTATTTATTTATTTACTTTTTTCAATTTAACAGCTGTTAATTGTGCAAAGAAACTATTTCCTCCTGAAGATGAGGAAGTATTACTACCTCCTCCAGATGAATTAGATTCTTTTTGAGCTTTTAAACCAAATTTTTCTTTTGTTTCTACTTTTTTTAATTTTAACTTTGCCATTTCTTCAGCCATTGATAATTGTTTTTTTGCAGGCGGTGCTTTTGATGGTGCATTTACTTGAGTTACAGTTGTTTTTGGTGCTGTAGGAATTGGAGGAGCTTTTGGAATCGGAGGTGGTAGAGGAACTTTACCTCCTGACATTGTTGGAACTGGAACTGAAGGTGGTCCTTTTACTACTGGTACTGTTGGAGCTTTTGGAATTGGAACTGAAGGTGGTCCTTTTACTGCTGGAACTGTTGGTGGTTTAACTGCTGGAACTTTTGGTACTGTACCTGTTGGGGCTTTTTGTCCTGAATTAGCTAGTATTGGTGGTGGAGGAATTCCTGGTCCTTTTCCTCCTACTACAGTAGGAGTTACTGTTGGAGTAGTTACTACTACAGGAGTAGTGTTTGTTGTTCCAGATGAACCTCCTTCCATTTTTTTACTCATACCTGATATAAGAGCTTTAATATCCATTTTTCCTGTTGTTGATGATGAAGCTACTTCAATAATTGGTTTGGGAGGTTCTTTTGACTTTTGAGAAGGAGGTGCCATTCTATTAGCTAACATATTTCTCATTGCAGCAAAACCTCCACCACTTCCTAATTTTATTGGTTGACCAGTATTAGAATTATTTATTTTTGTTGTTTCTTGATTTGTTTTAGGAGGTTCAACTTTAGTTTTAGGTGGTTCTACTTTAGGAGGTTCAACTTTTGTTTTAGGAGGTTCTACTTTAGTTTTAGGAGGTTCTACTTTAGGAGGTTCAACTTTAGTTTTAGGTGGTTCTACTTTTTGTTGATTTATAGGTAATTTACCTGGAATATTATTTGTTTTTGGTATTTGATTCATATTTTGATTTTGATTATTGTTTAATTGAGGATTTGGATTTTGTCTAGATCTCATTGCCTTCATTAATTCTGCCCTCATTCCTCCTCCACTATTTCCGCTATTATTTCCACTATCTTCTTCTCCTTTTTTCAAAGCAGGTGAAACATATTCTTTAATTTCAACTTTTTTTAAAGCATTTTTCTTTTTTGCTAATTCCTCAGCTAGACTTAATGGTTTACCACTACTTTTTTTAGGTTGAGTAGGTGGTTGTTTTACAACATTTGTATTATTAACAGGAATTGGTGGAGCTTTAGGAATAGGTGGAGCTTTAGGAACATTTCCTTTTCCATTACTAACAACAACAGGTACAGTTGGAGGTTTAGGAATATTATTTGGTGGTTTTGGAATATTTGTTGGTGGTTGTGGTATATTAGTTGGCGGTTTAGGAATATTGGTTGGTGGTTGAGGTATATTATTTGGTGGTTTTGGAATATTTGTTGGTGGTTGTGGTATATTATTTTGATTAATTTTTGGTGGTTGTGGTATATTTGAATTTACTTGAAGAGGTGGTGGTTGTGGTATATTTGAATTTACTTGAAGAGGTGGTGCTTTTGGTATATTTGAATTTTCTTGAAGAGGTGGTGCTTTTGGTATATTTGAATTTTCTTGAAGAGGTGGTGCTTTTGGTATATTGGAATTTGATGATATAACTTCAGGAACTTTTTGGTTTTTTGATTGATTTTTTGGTTCAACTTGATCTTTTTCATGTTTTTTTGGTTCAACAATCACTGGTTCACCTTCTCTATTTATTTTCCTTTTAGGAATTAAAATTCTTTTTTGATATGAATTATAAATATTATTTGAAATTTGTTCTTCATAAACATTTCTATTTCCAATTTTTAAAGAATTATCAATAGAAATTAAATCACCTTTTATTTTTTTAAGTACTTCATCAATTCCTCCAATTCCATTTCCTTTAATAATAATTTTACCATTTTTTTCATCAAGATCAACAGTATCAATATATTTTTTTAATTGTCCTTCATTAATAATTAATATATCAGGTGCATGATTTTTAGGTTTATTATCTTCATTTAATTTTTTATTAAACATATGAATTGCTTTATTAATTAATTCATTAAATTTTGCTTCAGGAAAATTAGGATATTCACTAATTGCTCTCTTAATAAAAGCATCAGTTAAATTTTGAATTACTCCAAATAAAATACTTCCTTCTTCAATTTTTGGTATTTCAAAACCAATGAATCCTTTATCTATTTCAAAATAAAAAAATCTTTCATTTGCTTTTTTAAAATTATCTGGAGGTAATTTTTTATAAATTTCACATTGGAAAAGAATTTCAAATGAATTTAAATCAAATAAAAAAAAATTACATATTTTTGTTTTAATTTCTAAACCTATAATAATTGCACCTTCTAAACCAGTATATACCCAATTTTTTAATAAATCAATTGTTGTATAAATACGACAGAATGAAAATGAATTTGATAATATAATGTAATTTGGGTAAAGAATACTTGATATTATTTTTTTTTGTGCTAATGAAATTTGCACTTCTTTTTTTTGTTCCATTTTATTTATAATATTTATTGAATTACTTTTAATTAAAATAAAAAAAATTAAATCAAAACCAAATAATTCATTATTTTTATGATTTTATATTGATTTTAAAAATTAAATCAATTATTTAAAATAAAAAATTATGAGAGATTTTTATTTAATTTTATAATCTATAAATTCTATTTTTTTTATTATAATTTTTATTTAATTTTGATATATTTTTTGAATAACAATCTTAAAATAATTTCTTTTTTTATTTTATTAGGATTTTATATATTTAAAAAAATAATATCTTATAAAATAATTTTAATATTAAATTATTTTAGCAAAAAAATAAATTTATAGAATGATTATTTTTGTTTAATAATATAAAATAATTAATATTAAAAAATTAATTTTATTTAAATATTATTATTTATATTATAATTTTCAAATAACTTTATTCTATGAATTAATTTATAATTTTCTTATAAATAATTAGTTATTTTTCTCTTTTTGATTTTAAAAAATTATTTTATAAAATTAAAATTTAGATATAAATAATTAATAGAAATTATTTATTGTTTCCATCTTTTTTTTTGGATTGTCATTTTTTTTTATTAATTCTTCATCAATTTCAGGAAAAATATGTGAATTTCTGAAATATGAACTTTTTTGGATAAAAAAATGAGAGTCATTTTTATCCAAAAAATTATTTCTTTGTAATGATTCAAAATTTTGATTACTTTCTTCTCGATTAAAATATAAACTTGATTGATTTAAATTCAATACATTATTATTTAAAAGTGATAAATTATTATTTGAATTTAAATCATATAAATCATTATCATTTGAAATTCTTGAATTATTAGAAAGAAGACTTGTTCTAAAAGATATTAAATTATTTGATTCTTGTTTTGGTAAAATATTTGAAATATCTTTTTGATTTCTTAAATTACTATTTATATTTGGAATTGTACTCACATCAAAATTTAAAAATCTACTTTCTGATGGAATATTAATTTTTTTATTTAAAGAATTATTAATATTATCATTTATACTATTTTTAAATGAATTTTCTAATCCATCAAGAACTGATTCTTCTCTTACTCTTACTTTTATATTTTGTGTTTTATTATCTGAATATGATTGGCTTAATTTAACTATTTTATCTACTATTCCATTAAAATCAATAAAATTTTTTTTACAAAAAGAATTAGTTGGTTTATTTAAAAATTTATATCTTTCATTTATTTCTATAACTGTTGGAACATATGGTGAGATATCTTTTTTCCAATCTTCAAAACTAATACAAGTTTTAGATATTTCATTATCAAATTTATTTATTAAAATTTGAAAATTATCTTTACTCATTGTTAATTGTTTTGTATATAAACCTAAATAAATAAAATATTCTTTAAAATTTATTTTTGAGCTTTTCCAACCATATTTATCAATATATAAAGTATATATTGATATTTCAAATTCATTCATCATTAAACTTTTTATAACAGAAATTAATATTTTCGGAAAATCTTGTTTAGTTCTATATTCTTCAGGAAAATCTTTAGATTGATTCATAAAACTTATTATTAAATAAACACATCTAGAATTAAATTCTTCTGTTAAATAAATTTGATATTGGTTTAAATATTCTATATTTTTATTATTTTCATCTATAATAATTGAGTTTGATAAAGGTAAACTATTTGTAATTGATTCAAGATAATTTGAATTAATATTATACATTTCATCCATTATATTTTTTTTAATTGAAGCTATATCAAATGTTTGTGGTATTGTATCACTTTTTGGTGTTTTGTTTTCTTTATTATTTTCTTTACTTAATTTATTATCTATATATTTTTTCCCCATCTTTTTTAATTTAATAAATCTAATTGATTTTATTATTTTAATTTAATAAAATTCTTTAGATTATTTTGCCTAAAAATAATAATACAATTTTTGTATATAATTTTTTTTCTAATTGTTTTTTTAAATTAATATTTGGTTATAAAATGAATTCTAACAACGAATCAAAATCATTAATAAATTCAAAAAGTCTTGGAAGTATTAATACAAATAAATCAAATTATTCAAGTCAAATATCAATTTCAAATCCTAATAATCAAAATCAAATTAATATAATAAATGATATGATAAGAAATACTTCAAATAATCCAAATAATAAATTTGAAAATTCAATACATACTAATTCACAAATTTATTCAATTCCATCAAATTCACAAGGATTTGAAAATATGGTAGATGATCTGAGAAATTATGTAATTGATATTAGAAGAAGAAATTTTGAAGATGGAAATTTAATTGTACAAAAATTAATTGAAAATATAAATTATTTAAATGAACAAATTATTTTATGTAAAAAAGAAAATGAAATTACATTAGAGTCAATTAAAGATATTAATCAACAAAATGATGAAATTAAAATGGAAATTAATAGAATTAAATCAGAAAATTTTCATAATAATATTGAAATATTATTTTTAAAAAAAAAAATTGAAGAAAAAGAAAAAGAAATAAATGATATTCAAAGAACTAATAGAGATATAAATTATGATTCATTTAAAAGTATGGCGTCAAGTTTAAAAAGTAAAAATATAACAAAAATGGATAAACAAGAAATTGACAAATTAATAGAAGAAAAAAAATGTTTAAATACAGCAATTATATTAATGAATAAAAAAATTAATAATTTAAAAAAAGAATTAGCAAAATATATATATAAAGGTGAACTTTATATGAATGAATTTGGAAAACTAATTGAAAGACAAAAAATAGAAAATGATTTTAATTCTTAAATTAACTCAAATTTTATACTATATATTTATATATTATTATTTTACTATTATTATTTTAATTTTTTTTAATTGAATAATAATTTTTTTGTATAAATAATGGGAAATGAACATCCATTACCAAACTCTGAAATTATTAATTTTGAAACTATACATAAATATGTTGGAATAACAGATCCAGAATTATTTGATATTTATCTTAATGAAGTTGCTAATGATTTTTCGAATCGAAATAAAAATGATAAAACTATAAATAAAATTGATTTTGTAAATTATTTAAAATTTCCATATTTTATTTCTGAAAAACTTTTCAATTCTTTTGATTCAGATAATGATGGAAAATTAAGTAAAGAAGAATTTATTAATGGTTTAAAAAAATTATATTTTGGAACATTTGAAGAAATTGCTCAAATTATTTTTAATCTTTTAGATTATGATAAAGATAAAAAAATTAGAAAGGAAGATGTTAAATTAATGTTATTATATTTACCATCAATAAATGATCAATCGAATGAACAAATTCAAGATAATTGTAAAGAAATTGATTCTATATTGAATCAAACTTTTATTAAATTTTCTAAAGGATTAAAATTCAAACAATTTTTAAAAATAATTTTAAAAAAATGTAGTGATGTATTTATTCAATTAATATGTTATTTCTATTTAAATAAACCATTCAATAGTGAAAATATTAATAAAATACAAAAAAAAAATTTTCAACATTTATTTACAAAAAATATAAATTGCATAAATTCTTATAGAGATAATAAAAAATCTATAAATATTTTAAAAAATTGTTCTTCAAGTTTATCAATAAATAATAATTCTAAAAATAGAAATCTATTAACATCTAGGATTAATAATATAAATATAGAAAAAAATTTTTCTTATAAAGATATATTTAGTCCTAGAAAAAAAACAATAAAAAAATCATATGATTCAAATAACCAACAAACAAACATAAATCATCTAATTAAATCTCCAAAAACTCATATTAATAATTTTTATGTAAATAATTTAATTGAAAATTTTTCATCAGATATAAATACAACTGATAGTTCTGATGAAGTAATAAATGAAAAATATGAAAATTATGTTTTTAAATTAATAAATAATGATAAAATTGAAAAAATATTTTTATCTTTAATGAATTCAGATTTATATATTTATTCTGATGAAACAAAGGTTAAATTTATCCAAATGCATAATTTAAAAGGTTCCATAATAAAAAATTCTTTATTAGAAGATGAAGTTGTTATTTTTGATAAAGAAAAATATTATTATTTTGAAATTATTTATTGTTCAAATGAAAAAATATATTTTTATTCAAAAGATAAAAATATAATACAAAATTTTACAGAAAGAATAAAAAAAGCAATTAATTTTCATAGTATATCAGATTATTACATTATAAAAGAATTAATAGGTAAAGGAAAATTTGGACAAGTAAATTTAGGAATTAATAAAAAAACAAATGAAAAAGTTGCAATAAAAATAATAAAAAAATCAACATTAACAACAATTCAAGATTTAGAATTAGTAAAAACAGAAATAGACATAATGAGAATATCTCATCATAAAAACATAGTAAAATTATATGATAAATTTGAAAATGAAAAATATATATTTATAATAATGGAATATATAAATGGAGAAACCTTATCATCATATTTAAAAAAAAAGCATTTTTGTATATCAGAAAAAAAAATATGTGAAATAATGAAACAAATAGGAGAAGGAATTTATTATCTTCATTCTTTTGGTATTGTTCACAGAGATATTAAACCAGATAATATTTTAATAAATGATAAAAATGAAATTAAAATAATTGATTTTGGTTTTAGTAAAATTATGGGAAATAATGAAAAAACAAATGAAGGATTTGGAACTTTAGATTATGCAGCCCCCGAAATTTTATTAAGAATTCCTTATGGGAAAGAAATTGATATTTGGGCTATGGGAATATTATTATTTTATATTTTAACTGGGAGAAGTCCTTTTATTGGTATTAATGAAGATGATTTAGCTCAGCAAATTATTTTAGAATCTGTTACTTTTAATGATAATGAATGGGGAATTAGAAGTAATCTTGTTATTAATTTAATTGAAAATTGTTTAGTTAAGCAACCTTCATTGAGAATTGATATTAAAGGATTTTTGAAACATAGTTGGTTTAAAACAATGCTTTAGAAAAAAAACTTTGTGGATTAGTAGTTATAAATTTTAGAATATATATTTCATCTTATAATGAATAATTTGTGTATAAATTAAATATATTAACAATTTAAAGTGTATGATGTAAATAAAAAAGTTTAGAATTTTGAAAATAAAAAAATAATTATATTTATTAATTTTTAAAAAATATTCAATAAAAAAATATAAACTTTTAATTATTTTGTTATTTAATAATAATTTAATTAAAATAAAATAAATTAATTAAATTTGTAGAATTAAATATATATTTATTTTCATTTTTTCAAAACAATAAATAACTTTTAATCATAAATAAATAATTTTAATGAATTTTTTTTAATATATAAAAATGTAAATTGAAAATATAATTTTTATGAATATTATTTATTTAATTTATTTAATTTAAGATATATTCTCGTATATGATAACTTAAGTTGTTTATTTATTTTTCATATAAATAATTAAATTTAATTATTATTTCATATTTGTAAGAAAAAAAATAAAAAATAACGAACCTATTGTAATTCGGATCAGAACTTTGATAAATCAAATTAAAAGTATATTACAATTAATTTATTATTATTCCATATAATCAAAATCTAAAAAAAATTAACTTAACTTAAAAAAGATAACTAACAAGTAAAAAAAAATCTTAGAAAAAAAATAAAATAAAATAAAAAAAATAATTTAACCAAAAGATAATATATAAGATATAAAATTTTTAATAAAATAATTCACCCAAAAAATGATGATATCAAGCAATACTCAAAAAAAGTCAAAATATGGAACATATCAAACTCCTTTATACAAAACTCTCCCACCAAAGAAAAAAGCAATAAATATAAACACAAGTTCAAAGGCTTCATTGTATAAAAATACAGAAACAAAAAAGAAAAAAAATGAAGAACTTTCTCCAGAAAATTTACTTCGTGGAATTAAAAAAATAAGAAATAAAGGAGTACTCGCATTGGGTGAACATAACAGAACAAATGTAGTCATTGATACAGACTCAGAGCAGTCAATATCAAATGAGGAAAATTTATACAATAAACAAATAGAAAGTTCTAGAAAAGGCACAACAAAATTACTTGTAAGTAAAATGGAACAAACTCAATTAAATTCCACGAGTAAAAAATTACTCAATATTAAAAGTCAAAAAAGAGAAAGGTTGAGTAATTATATTGTAAAGACTGATGAAAAGCCTGTTTATAATTCACCCAATGTGAATTTAAGAAATCCAAATCAAAATTATGGTTATAATACTTCAATTAATAGAGAATATAATATAAAAATTCCTGGAAGTAATTCTAAAAACCAAAAGAAGGATTATAATACTAATAGATATAATTATAATTATCAAGAAAGAAGTCCTATACATGATATTTATAGAAGTAATGAAAATGATGTTGTTGTTGCTCAAAATTTTGTTAATATGAATACACAAAAATATCCTAGACAATATAGAAACTCACATCAAAGAAATGTTGAAATTTTTGTTTCACCAGATGAGAAAATTACAGCAAATATTAGATCACCTAATACAAGTTATATAAATTCACCTTCATATTATGGAAATAACAGCAATAATTATTATAAGGATAATTTTAATAATTACAATACAAATTATAATAATTATTATAATACAAATTATAATTATAATTTCAATAATACATCACAAGGAAGTAAAAATATTTATATTCAAACTACACCTTCTGTTGATAAACAATATATTTATAATACTATTGACAATAATAATCAAGGTTATACAACTACTAATAATTTCTTATATTCTGTTTCATCTATTATGGATAATGAAGGAAGTCCTATTTCAACTTATAAACCTTTAAATTCTTCACCAAGATCACCTAATTTAGGAGGAAAAGTAGATTTAAATATTAATCAATTTAATGATGAAATGAAAAGGAAATATTATGCTTATTATAAAGAAAGATTACCTCATATTATTTTATTACAAAGATTTATTAGAGAGCATTTAAATAATGTTAATTATAGAGTTGAAAAAATTCAATCATATTGGAGAGGTTATTGGTTAAGAAAAATTATTTATGTTAGATTAATTATGTTTTATAAGGGACAAGCTTTAATTGAACATTTTATTAATTTACAAAATAAAGTATTGAAAAGAAATTTTAAGCATTTAATTTACAAATTGTCTTTTAAACCATCAAAAAGAATTCCTTATAAATTTTTAAGTAATCAAATGGATTTAATTAGTAGAATTAGATCATTAAATTTAGGGATAGTAAAGAAAAATCATTTTGAAAAAGAATCATTAAAAATTAGTCAAAATTCATCATTTACTTATGAAGGTTTATTAAATGAATTAAATGAAAATTCAAGAATAAAAATGAATTTAGTATTAGAAGAAAATGAAAGAAAATTTGAAAAATTATATTATGATTTATTAAGTAAATATGAAGAACTAAAAAATTCAACAAAAAAATTTGATGAAAAACTAATGAAAATAGATAATAAAAATATTTTATTTGATATAACTTCAACGAAATTATTTTATGATGATGAGAAAAATAGAAAAAAATTTGCAACACAAGCATTTTATTTAAAAGAATCAAAAATAAATAAATTTCCAAATGAAAAAGCACAAATTAGAGAAAATGAAATAGAAATAGATGATGAGCCTTTAAATGAAGGAGAAATACTATTTCCAGAAGAAAAACAAACAAATAATACAATAAGTGATATACAACAAGAAGATATAGAAAAAAATATTCCAAAGAAAAAAAGTGAAAAAAAAGAAAGAAAAATAAGACTTAATAAAAGAATAAATGATGAAAATAAATCAAAAGAAGATGAAGAAATATTTAAGAAAGAAAAAGAAGATAAAACTACTTTACATAAAAGATATAAAAAATTAGCAAAAGAAAAAGAAGATGAAGAAGATGAAAGTTCATCATTGTCAATTGATCCAATTTATAAAAAAATAAAAGTAAGTAAAAATGAAATGGAAGAAAGTTTAAATAATAGTAGAAAACATTCAAATAAAAAAGAAACAAGATATCATTTTGATAATTTACAAATTGATTATACATTTGAAACAATTAATATTATTGCACTTAGTGATAGTATGATTGAAAAAGAAAAAATTGATTCATTTGAAAATGAAATTGAATCAGGAAATGAAGAAGAAGAAGAAAAAGAATTTTCTACTCCAAAAAGAGATGAAGATATAAGTGATCAAGAAATTAAATTTATTGATGAAAAAGAAAAAATATATTTTGAAGAAGAATTTGAAATACAAAAAAATATTGCTTTCTCTGTTATTGATAGAGATTATACTTTAGAACAACTACCTGTTATTGAAGAAGAAAAAGAAGAACTACTTTCTATTGAAAGTAAAGTTAATGAATTTTTTATTGAAAGTTGTAAAATTGAAGATGAAAAAGTTTTTGATATGAAAGATATTACATTAGAAAATATTTCATCAAATAACTTTTCTGTAATTAATGGTCAAATATTAGAAAATAATCAAATGAGTATAATTAAAATAAAAAAAGTAGAAGATAAAAGAAGAGTTAGTAAAGAGATAAATAAATTTAAAAATATTATACCTGATTCATCTTTTAAAACTATTAATATCCTAGGAAGTAAGGAAGAAGAAAGTAATATAATTGAAAATGTTCCAAAAGTATTTGATTCTTTAATTATTAAACAAAATAAAGATTTTACTTTTTGTATTTCTCCAGTTAAAAGTAAAGAAACATCAGAAATGAAAGATATTTTTGAAAGTAAAGATATATCTGAAATTGAAAAAAGTAGAATTAGTAAAGAAGAAAAAATTGAAAAGAAAGAAAATTATTTTGTACTAGAAGAAGTTAAAAATGAAATAAATATTGAAATTATTGGAATTCAAGAAGAAAAAAGATTTAAAGAAATGATACCATCAAATGATGTTGTTAATAATGAATTAATAGGAGAAAATATTGAGAAAGTGAATAAATTTAAAATATTGAAAAAAGAAGAAAATGTTAATGAATTAGAGGGAAATGAAATTATAGAAAAAGAAGATGAAGAATCAAAAATTCCTTCTAAAATAAATAAAATAGAATTAATATCTCAAAAGAAAGAAAAAGATAAAAAATATAAAGATAAAAAACCAAGAGAAAAATTAGAATTAATTTCAATTGTTAATGAATTAAATATAGAAGCTACTGAATTAGGAAAAGAATTTGAGAATTTAACATGTGAAGAAAATATAAGCATTAATTTCAATGGAAATGATAAAGAAAATGAATTTGAAATACAGAAAAAAAATGTTTCTGAAATAAAAACATATAAAAAAGAAGAAATTCCTGAATTTAAAAGAGTAAATATTGAGAAAAAGAAAGGAAAAATGGAAGATAAAAAATCAAAAGAAATATTAGAAAAAAAACCATTAACAACTTTAGAAGATATAATAACCAAAAAAGAAATTGAAGAAAATATACCTGAAACAAATTATGTAATTGAACATTTTGATATAATAAATCAAGGTAATATAAAACCAAAAATTGACTTATTAACATCAAGTACAAATGAATTAGAAAAATTAAAAAGAGAAAAAGAAGAACCAGAATTAGAAATAATAACAAATATAAATGAATTAATAATAGAAGGAAAAGAAAAAGAAGAAATAGAATTAAATAAAGAAGATATTGATATAATAAAAGAAAAAGAGAAATTACTTAAATTTACTCCTCATGAATTAGAATTTCAAATTATAGCAAAACCAAAACAAAAAGAAGAAAGAAAAAAAGTTAGTTTTATGAAAGAAAAAACAAAAATAAAAGAACAAAAAGATTCAAAGTTAGATTTTTCAATTGATAATGAAACTTTAGAAATTAAAGGATATGAAAAAGATGATAAAGAAATTCAAACTATTGAAATTGAAATAAAGAAAGATGATGAAAAATTAAAAGAAGATTCTTATAAAAAAATAAAAACAATAACTGAAAAAGAACAATTAAGAGATGATGAAACTAATTTGGATAAAGAAATAAAAATACCTAAAGAAGAAATTGAATCAACAAGTGATAAAGAAGAAAATGATGAAGAAAAAAATAAAAAAGAAAAAGAAGAAGAATCAAAAGTTTTGAAAAAAACAAAGAAAACAATTTTAAAAACAATAGAAAAGAAACCAGAAAAAAGATTTGATTCAGAAGAAAATTTCACAATTCAAAATGAAAATATTATAATAAATGGAAATGAAAAAGAAATAATAGAACCAGAAAAAGAAACAAAAGGAAAAATTCCAATTGAAGAAATAAATGAAGAACCAGATAAAAAAATTGATATTTTAAAACATAAAACAAATTTACAAAAATCAAAAATTAAAAAAGAAGATGAAGATAAAAAAGATAAAGAAAAAGAAATATTATTAGACAATATTGATTCAATAGAAAAAATATCAAGAACAACACAAACACAATTACCATTATTAAAAATATACAAAGAGAAATTTTCTATTATCCAAAATGATAGTTCTCTTTCATTAAGTGAGTCAGATTCATTTAGAATAAATGAAAAATTATCATCATCAATAGAAAAATCAGACAGAAGTGAAAAAACAAATAAAAATATGAAAATGAAAACATTAGAAACAAAAAAAAGAACGAAAGGAGAAAAAGAAAAGAAATTAGAAGGGTTAATTACTCCAAGAAAAAAATCTCCTGATAGAAGAAATATTATTTTAACTCCTTCACTTGCAGAAATTGATTTTGAAATTGTTAATCAAATTCCAAAAGAAGTTAAAGATAGTTATATTAGTGAAATGGTTCAAACTGAAGAAGAAATTGAAGACTATGATATTGGTGAAATTAAATATAGTAAAAAGGAAAAAAGTATTCAAGAAAGTAAAAAAGATTTAGGAAAAAGTGAAATAAAAAATATTTATCATATAAATAATGAAATTTGTAAAGATCAAGATTTAAACTTTAATATTATTCCTACTTTAAAAGAAAAAATTGATGTTGTTAAAGATGAAAAAGAAGAAATTAAAATTGATAAGGATTATAAAACAAAAGAATTTGAAAAAATTAAAAATCTTTCATTCAAAGAAAATAGAATGAATTTGGAAATTATAAGTGAACATAAAGAAAAACCATTGGAAATTATAAAGAATAAAAATTTCACTTTTGAAATAATAAATGAGAAGAAAATTGATGAAGATAAAAAACCAAAAGAAGAAATATTAACTGAGAAAGAGAAAGAAAGTAATATTGAATTAGAATTATGTAAAAATGATGAATTAATATTTGAAATTGTTAAAGAAGAAATAGATACTAAAGAAATAAAAAAAGAAAAAGAAATTGAAAAAGAAGGAATAGGTAAAATTGATAAAGATATTTCAACTAAAAAATTAGAAAAGATAGAAAAAATTGATTTGTTGGAAGAAGAAATAATATCAATAGAAATTCAAAGAAAACCAAAAGAATTATGTTTAGAAATAATAGAAAATAAAGATTGTAAATTTGAAATATTAAAAATTGAAAAACCATCAAAAGACAATGAAATTTTAGAAATAAGTAAAAATGAAGAAAAAATCAAAGAAGAGAAAATAAAAAAAGAAATTAAAATAGAAAGTCCATTAGAAATATATCAAAATAATGATTTTACATTTGAAATAATAAATGAGAAATCAATTGATAAAAAATATGATGAGAAAATAAGTATAAGTAAACCAGATTATAACTTAAATATTGAAAATATATCATTTGAAATTAAAGATACATTATTAAAAGATGTTTCAAAAAAATCAAGAAATAAAAATATTGTAACAAATGATGATATTTCATTTAAAGGTTCTCAAAATTCAGATGAATTAAATAAAATTCCATTATTATTTGCAGAAAATAAAACCATTTATTCATCAATTAATCAATTCACAATATTCCAAAAAGAAATTGATAAAGAAAAAGAAGATAAAATTATTATACAAAAACCAGAAGATTATAGAAAAAAAGAAAGAGATTATTTATTATCAACTTCAGCATTATCAATAAATATTATTGGTAAAGATATTACAATTTTAAAAGATGAAAGTAAAGATTTAACAAAAGATATTACAAAAGATATAACTCATTTAAGTAAAGAATTCCAAAAAGATATTAAAGAAAATATTAGTAAAAGCCAAGTATTTGATAATGATATAGTAAATTATAATGATGGAAATTCATTATTAATAAAATCACAAACTAAAGATAATGAATTAATAGAATCCATACCTTCATATAATAAAGAGGTATCATTAAATAAAGAGCCTTCTTTTAATTTTATTTCTCAAAACAAAGAAATGTCATTTGTAAAAGAAAATGATAATGAAGATGAAAAGTCAAAATCACTAGAAATAAAACAAGATAATTCTGAATTAGGATATACATTAGATGAACCAGTAAAAATACAAATACAAACTACTCAAGAAAAAGATAATACTTTTGATTTGAAATATACTAATTCTCCTGTATTAGGACCAACAGATGATATTGAAAATGAAAATGAAAATGAACTTTCAATATCCAAAAAATTCAATAAACTTATTATAAGTGATTATTTACAAAAAACTCCAAGAGATCAATTAATTGATGCACCTATTGATAGAGATACATTTATTCCTCATTTTAATGAAGAAATAGAAAATGAAAATATAAATAAAAATAAAAATGTAATTACATCTTATTCATTTGAATTATTAAAAGAAGAGAATGATTTAGAAGAAGAAAATGACTTAATTACACTTCCTAAAATTAATATTGATGATAATAGACAACATCAATTAACAGATAGCGTTTTTACACATAATTTCTTTAAAAAAGATAAATTACTTCATAAAAGATATAAAGATAAAGAAAAAGATTTATTAATTAAGAAATTATTACCTATTAAAATAGATAAGATTATAAAAGATAAAAATAATAAATATGTATTTGATATATTAATTAAGTTAATCCCAGATTTAGCTAAAAAGAAAAAATTAGAAAAATTATTAAAAAGAATAGAGAATAAAATTAAAAATAATTATTTTGAGAAATGGAAAATTCAAACCTTAATGATAAAAATTAAAGATGATTTAATAAATAAAGAAAGTAAACAATATGTAAAACAATATAAATATCAAAGAAGAATTAGATTCATGTATAAAGGTGTAAAAAAAGAAGTAGATAAGAGTATAGAAAAATTAATTGATAAAAAAGAAAAAGAAATACAAACAGAAAGTATAAAAGGAGAAGAAGAATTAGAAAAGAGAATAGAAGGTGAACCAATAAAAGAAATTAAAGTAGATGATCCAACAATTAAAGATAAAGAAATAGAACCAGAATTTATTAAAAAACCAATTATTATAAATAGAATGTTTGGACCAGAATTTGAGAATATTAAAGAATATAAACCTTATGATATTAAACCTGAATCTGAAATAGAACAAGAAATTATTGATAATGAAGTTGATAAATTATTTGAAAATAAACAACTTAAACCAGAAATAAAAGATAAACTTATAGAAAAGAAAGATAAAGAATCAATAATTGAAAGTAAAGAAGAACCAATAATTGAAAGTAAAGAAGAACCAATAATTGAAAAAGAAGAACAAATAATTGAAAAAGAAGAAGAACCAATAATTGAAAAGAAATCAGAAATTAAAAAACCAATTTTAATAAATATGTTTGGACCAGAATTTGAGTCTAATAAAGAATATAAACCTTATATAAATAAATTAGAAATAAGTGAAAATATTATTGATAATGAAATTGATAAATTAGAAAATAAACAAAATAAACCAAAAATTAAATTACATGAAAAGAAGACAGAAATTTTAGATAAAGAAAAACCATTAATTGAAAAGGAAGAAATAAAATCAGAAATTAAAAAACCAATTATTACAATTCAAATGTTTGGACCTCAATTTGCAACAAATAAAAAATATAAACCTTATATAAATAAATTAGAAATAAGTGAAAATATTATTGATAATGAAGTTGATAAATTACTTGAAAATAAACAAAATAAACCAGAAATAAAGGATAAACTTATAGAAAAGAAAGAAGAAAAACCAATAATTAAAGAATCATTAATTGATGATAAAAGAGAATTAACAATTAAGAAAGATATGAAAGAAGAAATAACCCAAACTGAAATAATTAAATTAGAAGAAATAACACCATCTGAAATTAAAGAAATTAAAAAACCTATTTTAATAAATATGTTTGGACCAGAATTTGAATCTAATAAAGAATATAAACCTTATGAAAATAAATTAGAAATAAGTGAAGATATTATTGAAAATAAATTTGATAAATTATTTGAAAATAAACAAAATAAACCAGAAATTAAATCAAGTGATAAACATATAGAAAAGAGTGAAGAACCAATAATAAAGATTAAAGAACCAATAATAGAAAAGAAAGAAATTAAATCAGAAATTGAAGAAATTAAAAAACCTATTTCAATTAAAATGTTTGGACCAGAATTTGAGAATATTAAAGAATATAAACCTTATATAAATAAATTAGAAATAAGTGAAGAAATTATTGATAATGAAGTTGATAAATTAGAAAATAAACAACTTAAACCAGAAATTACAGAAATTAAAAAAGATGAAAAATTATTAGTAGAAGAAAAAGAAGAACCAATTAAAGAAATAAAAGAAAAAATAATTCAAACTGAATTAACTAAACAAGAAATTGAAGAAATTAAAAAACCTATTTCAATTACAATGTTTGGACCAGAATTTGAGAATATTAAAGAATATAAACCTTATATAAATAAATTAGAAATAAGTGAAGAAATTATTGATAATGAAGTTGATAAATTACTTAAAAATAAACAAAATAAACCAGAAATAAAGGATAAACTTATAGAAAAGAAAGATAAAGAACCAATATTTGAAAGTAAAGAAGAACCAATTAGAGAAATAAAAGAAGAACCAGTTAAAGAAATAAAAGAAAGACCAATTAAAGAAATAAAAGAAAGACCAATTAAAGAATTAAAAGAAGAACAAATTAGAGAAATAAAAGAAGAACCAGTTAAAGAAATAAAAGAAAGACCAATTAAAGAAATAAAAGAAGAACCAATATTTGAAAGTAAAGAAGAACCAATATTTGAAATAAAAGAAGAACCAATTAAAGAAATAAAAGAAGAATCAATTAAAGAAATAACTAAACCAGAAATAATTAAATCAGAAATTGAAGAAATTAAAAAACCTATTTCAATTAAAATGTTTGGACCAGAATTTGAATCTAATAAAGAATATAAACCTTATATAAATAAATTAGAAATAAGTAAAGATATTATTGATAATGAAGTTGATAAATTAGAAAATAAACAACTTAAACCAGAAATTAAATTAAGTGATAAAATTATAGAAAAAGAAGAAGAAAAACCTGAAGATACAAAAATATTTAAAGATAAGAGAGAAGAAATAACCCAAACTGTAATTGAAGATAAAAACCCAATATTTATAAATAAAATGTTTGGACCAGAATTTGAGAATATTAAAGAATATAAACCTTATGAAAATAAATTAGAAATAAGTGAAAATATTATTGATAATGAAGTTGATAAATTATTTGAAAATAAACAAAATAAACCAGAAATTACAGAAATTAAAAAAGATGAAAAATTATTAATAGAAGAAAAAGAAGAGTCAATTAAAGAAATAAAAGAAAAAATAATTCAAACTGAATTAACTAAACAAGAAATTGAAGAAATTAAAAAACCTATTTCAATTACAATGTTTGGACCAGAATTTGAATCTAATAAAGAATATAAACCTTATATAAATAAAATAGAAATAAGTAAAGATATTATTGATAATGAAGTTGATAAATTAGAAAATAAACAAAATAAACCAGAAATTAAATCAAAGGATAAAGTTATAGAAATAAAAGAAGAATTAATTAAAGAAATAACTAAACCAGAAATAATAAAATCAGAAATTGAAGATATTAAAAAACCAATTGTTATAAATAGAATGTTTGGACCAGAATTTGAGAATATTAAAGAATATAAACCTTATGATATTAAACCTGAATCTGAAATAGAACAAGAAATTATTGATAATGAAGTTGATATATTATTTGAAAATATTCAAAATAAACCAGAAATAAAAGATAAACTTATAGAAAAGAAAGATAAAGAATCAATAATTGAAAGCAAAGAAGAACCAATTAAAGAAATAAAAGAAGAACAAATAATTGAAAAAGAAGAACCAATAATTGAAAAAGAAGAAGAAACAATAATTGAAAAGAAATCAGAAATTAAAAAACCTATTTTAATGAATATGTTTGGACCAGAATTTGAGAATATTAAAGAATATAAACCTTATGAAAATAAATTAGAAATAAGTGAAGATATTATTGATAATGAAGTTGATAAATTATTTGAAAATAAACAAAATAAACCAGAAATTAAATCACATGAAAAGAAGATAGAAATTTTAGATAAAGAAAAACCATTAATTAAAGAGAAAAAAGATATATCTAAAATAGAATATTTACATTTTGATATTATAAATGAAGGAAAACCTAAGTATCAATCTAAATTAAAATTAGAATCTGGAAAAGAAATTAAACCTGAGTTCAATATTGAATATATAAAGAATGAAGAATTCACAATTGAAGGAATAAAAGAAAAAGAAATTGATAATGAAATAATTTTAGAAATAAAAGATAAAACAGATGATATTGAAAAATCAAAAGAAGATAAAATAGAATCTCCAGAAAAGAAAAAAGAAGAAGATAAAGAAAAGAAAGATAAAAAAGAGGAAGAAAAATTTGATATATACCATACTCCCAAAAAAATGAAAGATAGAAAACAAGATATTTTAATAAGAACATTATCTAAACAAATTGTTAAAGTTCCAGAAAAATTATCAGTATATGAAAAGATTCGTTTAAGACAATCATTTGGTAAATGGAAAAATATAAATCAATATTATGATATTATTATAGAAAATGTAAAACAATTTTCAGTTATTGATAAAAAACAAGAAGATATTAAACCTAAAATTGATGATAAAGATAGAAAATCAGATTTAATTGAAAAAGTATTAGAAAAGAGAATAGAAGGTGAACCAATAAAAGAAATTAAAAAACAACAAAATATCTTACCCAAAGAACAACTAAAAGACTTATCTTATAAAGATAATTATGAACTACAAGAACAACATATTCCAATTAAAACTAAATTATTAAATCCTTCTGAATTTGATAATAAAGATAATCAATCTGCTAAAAAAATATTAATTAGAATTAAGAATAAAGATATTATTAAAGTTCCAAAAATAACAACATTTGAAAAAGTAAAATTAAGAAAAAGATGGATGCATTGGAGATCTTTAAGTGAAGATTTAAGTAAACCATCAAATATACTAAAACAAGGAATATTTAATGAAAGAGAAATAGATTACAATTCATTTTACAATAGTGAAAATATGTTCCCATCAATTGATGAAAATGAAGAAACAAATTTTATAAAAGAACTAATTCCTTTAACAATATCATTAGAAAATAATATTGAAATTACTAAAAATAAAATGATTGATCATCAAGAAATAGAAAATATTATTTCCTTTACACCAATAAAAATAAGAGAAAAAGGTATTATACATAGAAAACAAAATTCTAAAAGTGAAGAAACTAAACCATATGAAAGATTAGAAAGAGTTGAAGAAAAAACAAAATCAAGTACTAGTGCTAAAAAAAGAGATTTAGAAACAAAAGGAATAAGACCATTAATTAATAAAAAAGATGATGATGAGTATATTTCTTCAAAAGGTAATAATACAATTGAAGAGAAAAATGAAGAAGAAAAAAGAAAAATTATCTTTGATGGAGAAAAAGAAAATGAAAAAGAAGATGAAAAAATTGAAATTGAACCTGGAAAAGAATTTGATATTTCATTTAGAAAAGATTCTGATGATGAAGAAAATAATAATGAAGATAATAATAATGAAAAATATATAAATATTTCATTTAGAGGTGATATTGAAGATGATAAAAAAAATGATGAAGTTATAAAAGATTCAGAAATAAATATAGAAAATCAAAATATGTTTAGTTCATTAAATGAAGAACAAATTCAAACATTACTTAATAATTTACAAAAAGAATGTAATGATAAAATTTCAGATATTAAAAAAGATTATCAAAATAAAATCCACATTATATCAAATAAAAAAATGAATTTGGGAGATGATAAATTATATGAAGAATTTAAAGAACCAAAATTACATAAATCACATAGAAAATTCTTATCAACTAATTTATCAATAACAGGAGAAAATATTAATATTAAATCACCAGATTGTTTCTCAATTGGTGTACAAGTTCCAGATGATTTATCAACATCATTAGAGACAGCAGCAACTTTAACACATAAAAAAACTGTTTCCTCCTCTAGATTATCATTTGATATTTCATCAATTAAATTTTCAAAAAATCCAGATATGTCATTTGATTTTATTTCAACAAAAGATAATAATAATGTATCATTTAATCATCCAATTCCAGAAGAAATAATTGGTAAAAAACCAATCATTCATCATAGAACAATTACTTATGAACCTATTAATAAAATAACAAATAATTTAAATGAATATAAAATTGAAACTAATCCATTAATTAATTATGTTAGTCTTAATACTACTAATTTTGATGATGAAAATGAAAAAATTAATAAAAATATTTCCAAAATTGAAGAAGATATTATTCAAGATTTTGGTAAATCAGAGCAAAAGAAATATAATAATTTAGTTATTTGTTCATGTCAAATACAAATATCATATTTACAAAATAAATTAGTTTTTGGTCCTCATATGCAAATTTCATTTTTACCTCAATCTTCTATTGGAAATAGTGTTACAGGTAGAAAAATTTCTATTATTGAAACTGAAGAACCTGAACCTTTTAATGAAGATACTGATGATTATTTAATTAATTCTGCTCCAAATAGTTTTAGAAATAATAATTATCGTACAATTAAATCAGCTAATTTTAGTTATAATGCCCCTTCTAGTAAAACTATTAAAATTAAAAAAATAAGAGTTAGTTCTAGTTCAAAAAATAAATATCAAACACCTGATAAAGAATATTCAATTTATAGTCAAAGGTCACAAGATATTAAAGATATTGAAAATCAATGGAGTAACTTTGTTAATAAAAGAATAATTTCAATTGATAAATTAAGAGTTAAAAATCTTTTTGAACAATGGAGAGATAAAATTTATGAAATTGATATGTCAAGTTCTGAAGATATTAAAGATGATAGTAAATATATTAGTCCTAGAAATAAATCAAAAGAAAAGAAAGATAGTTTTTCATCTGAAGGTATATTAGAAAATAAATATACATTCCAACCAAAATTAACAGAAAAGAAAGTCAGATTTTCATTGGAAGACAATTTAGTTAATAGAGCAAAATCTAGTTCTCCTCATTCAGAAACTCATACTGCTCCAAATATTAAAATAAATATCAAAAAAAAATCATCTAAAAAATCTTCTACTCAAAAACATAGGAATTTCGAAAATATTATAAAATCTTTTGATAATCAAAATAAAGCAATTTTAATGAAATATTTCTCAAAATGGAGAATAAAAGATTTATCTTCAAGAGGAAATGTTTTGAAAAAATTCATAAATAAAGTAAAAGAATTTGAAAAAGATAAGAAAAAAGAAAAAATAAATGAAAAAGAAAAATTAGGAAATTATTTCAAAAAATGGGCTGGAAAATCACCAAAAGATACATTTATGAAAAGTGTAATATCAATTAAATCATTAACTGAACAAAATAGGAAAAATAATTCTGAACCAAATCATTCATTTACTTTTTCAAGTTCTGAAAAGAAACATCAACAAAGTATTTTGAATCCTAAATATAAAAAGAGTTATTCATATAATAAATTATTTGATGTTGTAATTAATCATATTACAAGAGATGGAAAGTTTAATATTGAAGACATGTTTAGTGAATACTTTAATAAATGGAAAAAAGTTGTTCAAAAAGAAAAAGGAATTGAAACTGATACTAATAAATCTAATATTATTCAAACTAATGTAATAAGAAAAAGACCAGTTACTAAAAGCGAGAAAAAAATTAAAAAAATAGTTCCTAGAGTTAGATATAATGAAAAAATTAGATTATTAATTTCACTTAACCAAAAAGCAAGAGTTATGTTTAGTAAATGGAAAAAAATAACTAAAGGTGAAAATGGTGATGATGATTATGATAATGAAGATAATATTTTCATTTTAAGAAAATTAAGTAGTAAATATTCTAATACAAAAAGTTTAGGAGTAAGAAGTAGTATTTCTTCAGCTAAAAATATAAGAAAGAAAAGATGTAAATCAGATAATTTTGACTTTTTAATTAAAGAAAGATATAATCAAATGTATTCAAATATTAAAAAGGGAAAAGCAAAAGGATATTTCCATAAAATATTTAATCAATTTATTAAAATTCAAATACCTAAATTTACTCAAATTTTGAAATTATATAAAGTTATTCCTAAATGCTTAAAATTAATTAAATTATATCTACTTAGATTAGTTTTTAAAGAATTTGTTAAGAAATTATTAAGTGAACGAACTAAATATTCAAAAATGCTTAATAAATTAGAAAGTTCTGAAGAAGATAAAGATATTTTACCAAGTATAAAAAATATATCTGCATCATTTATACAATTTCATTTTAGAAAACATTTACAAAAAATACATCAACAATTTAGAATTGAAATGTTAACTAAAGTTTTTGAAAATTTAGAAGATGATAAAGTTTTATTATTATTATATTATCGTAAATGGAAATATAGAGTTAATAAAGAAAGAAATGATAAAGAAAACGCAATTTTAAATTTAAGGAATATGTTTAATAAATTTAAAAATATGAATTTAGTAATTGATTTATGTAACTTTACTGAAATGTATGCAGATTATATTAATGTAAGTACTTTTAGAGATTTAATAAAAAAAGTCTTTTCAAGAAGATTATTTAATTCACTTAAATTAAGGTTTATTTTATGCAAATTTATTGAGGATGATAGTGCTGAATTTAAGAAAAAATATATTAGAAGTAGAATAATGAAAAAGTGGAATGAAAAATGTAAATTATTTAGGAGAAGAAAGAATTGTTTAATAAAGATAAGGAAAATTATGAAAACTCATTGCAAGAAATTATTAATTAATATATTTAAATTAAGAAAGTTTAAATTATGCATTTTAACTTTTGCCTTAAAAAGGAATGAAAAAAGCAATAAATAAATATGTTCCAATGATAATTAGTTTAATTTAAATATTTATTATTATTTATTATTTTTTATTGAAAAAATTTGTAAATATGTGTTAAATTTGAATTATTTTATTTTTTAATAATTAATTATAAATTAATAAATGAATTATTAGAATTTTAAAAATAAATTTCATAAAATAATATATAATTTTTAATTGTTAAATTATATTATAAAATATATATTATAGAATTAATTATAAAATATAAAATTTATTCAAAAATTCATTGAATATAATTATAGATTCTACATTTTAAAAATAGAAAAAAATAAAATTGTTTTTTAAAAATAATAGTTCTTTATCCATAAAAATATTGAACTTATAAAAAAATAATTGAATTATATATTATATAATTTCAACAAAACTAATAAAAATAAAAAAAAAATAATTATTAATTTGATTTTTACAAACGAATATTTTAATTTTCTTTTTTATTTTTATATTAAATAATATTATTTTTAATTACAATTTAAAACCATAATCTTATATGATTTACTTTTCTTCATTTTTTTTCTTCATATTATATTTTTTATGTGATTTTATTTTGATTAATTTTTGATTTCCATTATCTTTTTTATAATTATCTTTAAAAAAAATTGAAGTTTTAATGACTTCTTTTAATATTTTTTTAAATCTTTTATCATATTCTTTTTTTTCAAAATGTTTTCTTTTTGAAAGTACTTTATCATGGGCTCTTTCAATTGGCAAATTATTATCTAATTTTCCATATGATAATGTAGTTTTATAAGTTTTCCTATTTCTTAAATTATTTGAAAGATCATTTTTTATATTTTTTGATATTATTATTTGAAAAGGAAATAAATATTTCTTATTATTTATATTTTCATTTCTTTCAGATAGACTTCTTTTTTTAAAACTTCTAAAAGATGTTGATAAAATATTATTATTCTTTCTTCTTGAATAAGATAAATTAATATTCCTATATTTTTTATTAAATTGCTCTCTTAAATCTTTAACTTTGGTATAATCATATTTTTTTGTTAAGCAATAATTATAAATTTCTTTTTCTGGATCATTTATATTATGGATTTTTAATATCTTTTTCTTTCCTAATGAATCAATAATTTCTAATTCAGCCATAATATTTTTCAATTATTCATTAAATATATTTTAATTTATAAAACATATCCATTTATAAAATATAATTTTATCTGTTTTAAAAAATAATAAATTATAAATATATGAATGATTACAAATATTAATGATTAATATAAATTATTTATTGTTTTGCCATATTTTTACTTTTTATAAATTCAGTTTGAGATTCTTCAAGTAAATATTCAATTTTATTTTGATTATTTATAAAGTTAAATAAACTTTTATATGGCTTAAAAGTCCTATTTTTTTGATACGTTTTTAAATATATTTTTTTATTTATAATATCTAAATCATTATTTAAGATACCATCTGTTGTTATTGTTTTATATATTGATGGTTTTATTTTTTTATTTTTTTTGAATTGTATTTTTTTATGAAAAATATTCATTTTTTCTAAATCAATATCTGATACTTTTTTAATTCTTAATAACCCTTCAATATTTTTTTCTCTTTGATTAAAAATTCTATTTGTTAAATAAAACATTTTATTTTGATTTCCATTTGACACTTTATTTTTTGAATTATTCTGACTTATTTTTAAATGATTTCTTAAGTTTTTTGCATAAGGAGAAAAAAGATTTATCCTTTTTTCTTTATTTGATATTGGTCTAAATAAAGGAGTATTTTCTTTTTTTAATTCTAATTCACTAAAATCAGAGAAAATTTCTAAAGTTTTTAATTTTGGTGGTTTTTTAAATGAATTTAAATAATTATTTTTTAAAGGAAAAAAATCAGTTTGAGTATTTTTGTTTTCAAGACTAGAATATTTATTAACTACATTATTAGTAATATTTTGAGTAAATATTCCAAATTTATTTTTTAATTCACCTATATAACTTACTTTAATATCTAATGGTTTTAAATTATTTATAGAAATCTTCTTTTTTTTCATTTTTTTGAATTTTGGTTTATTATTATTCCTAATTTCTGAATTCATTAAAAAGTCTAAAGAAGCCATAAATAATTGTTAAATAATTTAATAAAAATAAAATATTTAAGAAATAATTTTTTTAAATAAAAATTACCAAAAAAAAATATTTTTTTTGGTAAAATGATATAATAATTAATTATTTTTATTCACTTATCTCATCAAGTAATTTTCCTTCTTGTTCTTTTTGATAATATTTTATATAAAATACATTCATTTCAATATTTAAAAAATAACATATAGCAAGTACACATCCAAGAAGTAAATAATAAAGAAATACAGAAAATCTATAAGAATATATAAAAATTGAAATACTTCCTCCAAGACTTGGAAATAAAGAAGTAAGAAAACTAATTAAAGTAATTCCTTCCATTAAAAAAATCATAATATTAACTTTTTTCCAATCTTGTAAATTTTTTCTTTTTAATTTTTCAATTCCTAAATAAGCAGTTATTGAAAGTAAAATAGATAAAATATAATTCAACATTTCAACAAAAGATAATGATTTAACTTGATATGAAACTAAAGAAATAGTTAAACCAATAAAAAGAATAAAAGGAAATATTAATAAAAATTTGTAAATATTTATCCAAATTTTTTTTAATAAATCTGGATTATTTGCAACAATATTTCCTTTTTTCTTCAAATCATCAATAATTCCTTGTTTTAATTTTTTTGGTATTTTAATTTTTTCTAGAATTATTGATTCTTCTTTTTGTTCTTCATGTTGTTCTTCATTTTGTTCTTCATTTTGGTCTTTTTTTTGTTCTTCTTTTATTTCTTCTTTTATTTCTTTATTTTGTTCTTTATTTTCCTTTTCTTTTTTATCTTCTTTTTGCTCTTCTTTTTCATTTACATTTATACTAGCACCGATACTTAAACTCACATTTTCAATAATGGCTGATTCTTCAATATAATGAGCAAATTGTACAATTTCTACTGGATTTTGTGATCCCATTTTACATATTTTAAATAATGATTTTGTCCAAATTAAAGGAATTAATTTTATTCCATTTTCAAATTTTACAAATATATTTTTTCCTTTTATTATAATTTTTTCATATTTTTTTAATTTTTTTAATTCTTCTTCATTTTTTTTTATTTCATCTGTATCATTTCTTACAAGTACTGCTTTTACTGAATTCATGATTATTTTTGTATATTTTACTTATTATAATTAATTAATAAAAAATATTTAACTATCATAATTTTAATATTTAAATAAATTATTAAATTTTTTTTCTAATTAAAAAAGTTGTTTTTTATTTTAATAATGTTTTATAAAACAAAAATAATTTAATAAAACAAAATCTATATTGGATTAAAACAAAAATTAAAAGTATAATATAATAAACAATATTATCAAAAGATAATAAAATTAAAAGATAATAAAAATTTTTTAATTTCACAAAGATAATATTATTTATATAAAAAATGGAATCAAAAAAATCAATGAATGATAATTCAAAAAATGAAGAATCAGCAATATCAATAATCCCTCAAAAAAAAGAAAATTTAATCATTATGAAAAAAGGAGATTATTCAGTTCATGTATTAATAGAAGAAATAAAAAATCTTCCTCAAATAAAAGGAGATCAACTTCCTTTCCCAATAGTAAAAATAAAATGTTTTGGTAAAACTCAAAGAACAGCAAAAACAAAAATATCATGTACTTCATATACATTTAATGAACATTTTTATTTTGATAAAACAAATTTAACACAAGAAATGTTAGATAGTGAAAAAATAATAATAGAAGCATATGATTCAAAACATTCAAAAAAAGAAGATTATTTTGGAATATATGAATTTGATTTTGAATACATTTATAATAATCCAGATCATGCAATTCATAATTTTTGGCTTGCATTAGCCAATCCAGAATCAAAAGATATAACAAAAATTGGAGGATATCTTAAATTATCAATTAGTGTTCTTCATGAAAATGATTCTAGAATTGAATTAGAGAATAAAGAAAGTGAAAATTCAAATTGTTTAATTCCTGCCCAAATAAAAATGGAATATAAATTAGTTGCTATTCATATTTTTAGAGGTGAAGAATTTCCTGATATGGATTCACTTATTTTTGATAAGAAAATAAATAGAGAATGTGATGGTTATATTGAAGTAAGTTATATGGGAATTAAAAGAAAAACTAAAGTTGTAGCTATGAAAAAAGAAATATGTGAATGGAATCAAATAATTGAAATTCCTGTTAGTGTTCCAAGTGTAAGTCAAAAATTAGTTATGGTAGTTAAAGATAAGGATCCAACAATTGATGATATTGTTGGTTCACTTGAATTAAATATTGATGATATATTAAAAGGGAAATATAGTAATTTACAATATTTTAATATTTATGGTTCTCCTTTGAATAAACATGGTAAAATTTATGATATGATGAATTATAATGCTGAAATTGGTTCTAAATGGAAAGGAAGAGTTTTAATGAAATTTGTAGTTAGTAATGTTGATGCTCCTGCTGTTAAAGTTAGTGATATAACTGATAAAGAATATCTTAAAGATGTTTATTCTAAGGGAAGACCTAATCAATGGAGTGTACATTTTAAAATTTATGAAACACTTTATTTACCTGAACAACATAATCATTATGGTTTAAGAATATCATTACAAGAAAATACAAAATTATTCCCTTCAAGAAAAAGTGTAAATAGAAATATTGAATGGAATGTTGCAGGGACATTACAATGTCTTACATTATCAGATGATAAAGAAAATTTACCAGATGTTTTCATTTATATAACTGATAAAAAAGGAGAAAATAATATTTGCTTTCAAAGAATAAAAGCATCACATTTTTATTTATCTAGAGATATTTTTGTAATTAAACTTCTTCCTGATCCTGCAATAGGGAAAGTAGAAAATATGATGCAAAGTGGAATAATAAAAATGAAAATATGTGTAGTAAATACAAAAGTAGATAAAGAATTTGATGTTAGTGAATTTACAAATCCTCATTTTCATAATGCACAATTAATAAATTCAAATAATAATCCTGAAGTTGAAGATTTAGAAGAAATGTTTGGTAGAGAAAGTAGAATAAGTATGAATCCAAATGCAAAAAATTATACAATAGTAGCAATAATTTATATGAGTAAAGGTTTAATTGCAGCTGATTCTAATGGAACAAGTGATCCATTTGTTACTCTTAGTTTAGGAACTAAAACATTAAAAACAACAATTAGAAGTTCTACTATAAATGGTATATGGAATGAAACTGTTGAATTTGATAATATTTCAATGGATATAGCAGATTCATCAACTTGGCCAATTTTTTTATTAACTGTAATGGATTATAATAAAATTTTATCTAATGTTGCAATAGGATATAATTATGTAATGTTATGTGATTCTTCTTATACATTAAATTCAAAAGATTTAATTAGACCAAAATGGCATGATTTATATTTACCAAAATCAAATAAAAAACAAGGTCAAATTATGCTTGCTTTTTATCTTTTTGATGAAGAACATCTCCAATTAAAAAATGATATTGATTTCTTACCAAAGACAATACCATATTCATGTGAAATTAATGTTCTAGGATTAAGAGATTTAAAACCTTTAAGTATGCTTCCTGTTAAAAAACCTTTTATTAAATTTGATATGAATTCTTTAAATGTAACTGGTAAAGCTGAAGATTGTTTACAAACTATTACTACTATACCAGGTGATACTGGAAGTAATCCTACAATTAATTCTGTTATTAAATTTGATGCTAGATTACCTGAAGAAGAAATTTTTATTCCTGAATTACAATGTGAAGTTTATGATCATTTATTAAGTGGAATGTATAATTCATTACTTGGAGTTTTTAGTCTTGATATTAAAAAATTAATTAAAAAAACTAATAAACAAATTAATGAAGATCTTTTGGAAATTGATAAAAAAAAAGATTTATTTATAAGTAGTGAAGATATTCAAGATAAATATAAACCTCTAAATTATGAAGAGAAAAATAAACAATTTAAAAATGAAAAATTAATTGAAGATGATTTTGAAAATAATAATATTGAAAATGTAGAAGAAAAGTTAGATGAAGATAATGAAAATATTAAAATAAATAATGAAGAATTTGAAGAAAATGATGAAAATATAATATCAACAAATAAAAAGAAAAATAAAAATAGAAATTCCAAAAATAAACAAATGCCTAATAAAGAAAGAAGAAGTGATTCAAATATTTCAGATAATCAAGTTATGGATATTGCAAATTCAATTATGATGGAACAAGAAGCAGAAATGTCTAAAATTGAAAAAGAAGATGAAATAGATACAACATCAGAAAATACAAAAAATAAAAAAAATATAATTCCATTACCAGGAAAAACAAAAATTCAATCAGATTTTGTTCTCTCAAAAGAATATATTAAAGCAAATTTACATGATAGTTCTTTATTTGTAATTTATCCAAAATTTACTAATTTTATTGTACCATCAAATTCAAGAAATTCAAATACTCAAAAAGAATTTTTAATAGAAGATTTATCTAAAGCTCCTGATAAAGAACTTTTTTTCTCTGTTGGATATATTCTTAGAACTAAACAAATACCAAAAAAAGAAGAATATACAAAACATTATAGAAGAATTTATCGTCAACCTCTTGAAAATATAAAAGAATTAAAATTAAAATCTCCATTTAATAAAGCAAAAATAAGAAGAGGTAAATATATAGATAAAAAAAATGAAATTGGTTTATTTGATGCAATGAGAAATATGGAATCTAAAATTTTAAGTCAATTCTCTGCAGATCCTTTAAATACAATATCAATTAATAATATAAGACAAACTATTAGTTCTGTTACAAGTGGTCCTAGTCAAGAAGGTTTTATGGGAAATAATACAGATGAAAATGAAAAAGAATATGGTAAATTTAAAGGTGTAATACGTATTTGTGAAAAGCAAAAAATGGAAATGTATAATAAAAAAATTGCAGAAGCTGTTGAAAAAGCTGGACCAATATCAACAAATTTCAAAAACTTTGATAAATATGAAGAATTAAGAAAACGTATTTTAGCAAAGAGAAATGTAATAGTAAGAATTTATATATTAGAATTATTAAATTTAGCAAAAAAAGATCTTTTTAGTGAAAGTGATCCATATGTAATAATATCCCTTAATAATAAAGATATAATTAATGAGAGAAAAAATCATCAAGATGATATGAAAAATTGTAAATGGTACAAATATTATGATCTTCCATGTGAATTACCAGGAACATCTCAATTAAAAATATCAATATGGGATTATGATGATTTAATGTTAGATTCATTAATTGGATATACAAAAATAGATTTAGAAGATCGTTACTTTGATAATACATGGCAAGAATTAAAAGAAAAACCAATAGAAGTAAGACCACTTCTTCATGATGATATAAAAGGATCACAAGGTGAAATATATCTTTGGTTAGAAATTTTCGATGCTGAAGAAAGAAATAATCATAATCCAATTGCAATTGAACCAGAACCTATAACAGATTTAGAATTAAGATTAGTAGTTTGGGAAACTGAAGAAATAGAATTAATGGATATTGAAGGAACATCTGATATTTATATAATAGCATATATTGAACAAAAAGAAAAACAAACAACAGATGTTCATTATAGATGTCAAACTGGTTGTGGTTCTTTTAATTGGAGAATGCTTCTTCCAATTCATACACCTACTTCACCAAATAAATTAACTATACAAGTTTATGATAATGATATTTTTAGTAGTGATGATTTTATTTGCGGTGCTGAAATTAATTTACAAAATTTAATTATTATTCCTAAAAATTTAGATATGCCTATTAAATTTAATAGACAATATTTTAATAGTCTTCCTGCAAATGAAAGAAAAGAATTTTATAATAATATTCGATTTGAAGATTCAGGATATGATACTGAAGGAATTAAATTTTGGGTTAAATGCAGAAAAAGTAATGGAGAAGAATCTGGAAGTGTTTTATTATCAATGGAAATATTACCTAAATGGAAAGCAAATATGGAAAAAGTTGGAAAGGGAAGAAATGAACCTAATTTTGGTCCTTATTGTCCTCCACCAGTTGGAAGAATTACTTTTTCTCTTAATCCATTTACTAATTTAAATCAATGTGTTGGACCTAAATTCAGGAGAAAAATTTATTGTTGGATATGTTGTTTTTTAATTTGTGCTTATTTACTTTTTGCTATTCCATATATTATATATCATGTTGCAGGAGAAATTGCTAATCCTTTTAATTATTTGAAATAAAAATATAATTTTTTAGAAATAGAGTTTTAAATGTTTAAAGAAATTTATATTTATTTATATTCAAATTATAATTAAATTTTAAATTATAATTTTTTGTTTATATTTTAATTTTTTATAAAATAAATAAGTTAGTATGGAAAATATAATTCAATTATTCAATATAAATATTATTAAAATCTTTAATATTATCTTTCACAAATTTAAAACTTTTAAAAATTGGAGAAACATATTCATTATTATCAATTTCAGAAATTTTTTTAAATACATAAAATAATTCTTTTATATTTTCAATACTTAAATCATTTAAATCTCCAATTTTATCATAATTCATTAAGCAATTTAAATTAAGTTGATACAAAATATTACTAAATACATCAGTAATCAATTTATTATCCAATGAATAATAATAAATTTGTGAAATTAAAGTTAAAGTTTTTTGACACAAATTATTTTTTTCATCAATAGATATTTTATCAGAATAATATTCTAATAATTCAGAAATATATAAATTTGCATAATTAAGATTATTTTTATTTTTTACAAAATCAATTGAATTTTCAATAAAACCTTCTAAAAATTCAGATAATGTACAATGATTATTATATAAATCAGTAATAATTTCCCAAGTATAATTTTTAATATCTTCACCATCTTCAATTGAATCTTTCCAATTATTTAAATCTATTTTTATTTTTTCATTTATTTCTTCTTGTGATATTTTACTACTTTGAGTTGATTTTTGAGATTCTTCATATTCTTTTCTTATTTCATCTTTTCCTTTTGCATGAATATTTTTCTCAAATATTGTTTCTTTCCAATTTGCTTTCTTTTTTTCAATTAAATTTATAATTTTATATTTAATAAATCCTGGAATATTTTCTTTTGATTGAATTAATTCTAATTTTTCAATATAATCATCAATTTTTTTTTCAAAATCTCTTAATTCTATTTCATTTATTTTTATTAACTGACTATTCATTAAAGTTCCAAATTTATCAATTAATATAACAATACCTTCTAAATTTATTAATTTTAATTGTCTATCACCTCCTTCTTTTTCAAATCTTTTAAATAAATTATTAATACATCCATATACATTTTTTCTTGACATTAATTTATTTCTAATTAATTCCCCTATGAAATTAACATTTCCTAAAATAAATTTTTTTAATTTTATTTCTCTTTCATAAGGATCAGTTTCTTTTATATATTCATTAATTTTTGTATTATTATCTATTTTAAATATTTCTCTACATTTGTCTAATAATTTATTTCTAAAAACTGAAGGATCTTTTTTATTTGTTTTTCCATCATTTTGTTTATTTTCCATTCTTTGAGGAAGTGAATTATCTAATTCTTTACATAATTTAGCATATAAATTTACAAAGGCTTTTTCATTAATTGCTTTTTGGAATAAAACATCTAAAAATTTATCTTGATATTCAATAATTGATGAAATTTTATCATATATTAAATTTTTAATTTCTTCATAATTATCTACTGTTAATATATTTAATAATTCTGTTAAATCAAATTTTATTGGATCTTTTTTTTTAAGTTCATCTAATTTTTCTTTATATTTTTCTGCAAGTTTAATTTCATTTGAAACATCTTTTCTTCCCCATTTATTTAAATTTTCTAAACTATCTCTTTTTTCAATTTCTGTTGAGTAATTTGGAAAACTATTTTTTTTTGAATAATTATATTTTTGCATATAATAACTTTTCTTATTATATTCACTTTCTTTTGGTTTTTCTATAATAAAATCATTCATTTTATTCATATGATTTATTACAAATTCGTTTAATAATTTACTTTCTTGGGATATTTTCCATTTTTTAAATTGAATTATATATTCGTTCGAATATACTATTTTTGATTTTTTATATTCTTCATTTGTTATAATAAAATAATTGTTAACTATTTTGAAATTATTTATTATATTAAATCCTTTTTTTTCATCATCATTTTCATTTTCTTCTTCAAATTCATTATTTATCTCATTGTCTAATTCTGAATAATTATTATTATCATTATAGAAATCTAAATATTTTGAAATTTCATTTGAATTTAAACTATATCTCCAATCATTTGAACAATTAGAATTTCTTAAATTATCAGATTTAAAGTATCCTTTACCTTTATTATATGTTTGATTATAATAATAATTTGAATCAGTATTAATATAATGGTTTTGATAATTTTTTTTGAATTTATTATAATTCCCTGATTGATAAAATGTATTTTTCCAATTATATGTAGAAGGATATTTATTTTTTGGTTTTGAAAAATATTTTTTAGGATAATATGAATTTTGGTTTGTATAATTCCTTTGAGTATTTTCAAATTTCCAATTATTATATTTTTCTTGAGATGAAATAAAATTAGATTGCTTTGATTTAGCCCTAATTATTCTTTCTGTTTTCGACATTATAAGAATGTAATAAAAATATTTTATTAATATAAATTTATTACTTTTCTAGAAATTTATTATTTTTCTAATCTATGAAAAAATATTTTATTAATATAATTTTTTATTATTTTGAAATGATATATCTTATTTAATCTCTAAAATAATTAATATTTGGTTATTTCAATTATTTTATTGATTATATTTATTAAATAATCATAATTTGTTAAAAAAATAAATTAATGATAATAACTTTATATCAATGATTATAAGAGATGAATAAATAATTTTATATTTAAATTAAAAATTGATTCTATAATATAATATTAACTTTTAAAAATTACATTTTATTCATAAAATATTTTAATATATATATTAATTTCGATGATAAAAATCTACATTTATTTAAATTATATTAATAATTGTTTTTTTAAATTTAAAATAATTTTCAAATTTTGTCTTTTTTTTTTAAAAGAAAAATTTCTATTATTTTATTTAAAAACTGATGGACAATAACCAAAAGTTTTTAAATAAAAAAAGAGAAACATTTTTAGCACAATTTCTTCAAGATTCTGAAGATGATTCTGAATTCTCAAATCCAAAAATAGAAAAAAATTTTGAAAAAGATAAAGATAATAATTCATATAACAATAGTATAAAAAAAGAAAAAATAAATGAAAATATACATATAAAAAAAGATAAAATAGAAAAAAATGAAGTTTTTAATGATAAAAATGATGAAACAAATAATAATAATGAAATTCCCCAAATTAAAAAAGATAAAATAGAAAAAAATGAAGTATTAAATGATAAAAATAATAAAAAAGAACATTATAACATGAATGAAGAAAATAAAGATAATAAAGAAATAATTGAGATAATAAATCAAAAAAATAGAAATAAGGTAATAAAATTAGATAATAATATAATTCAATTTATTGGTAATCATGAAGATACTCCATTAAATGAAAGAAAACATTTTGTATTTGTTGATAATATTCTTCATAATATAATATTAAATGATCCATCAAATGAACCTCTCGATATAATAAAATGGAAAATAAAATTACATAATACATCAAAATGGATTGCATTTGGTTTATGCGATAAAGGAAAATTATTAAAACATAAATATTATTGGTTTAATTCAAAAAAATTAGATTGGAGACATGCAACATTTTTATTAACAAATCAAAAATATACTTTCAATTCAGTAAATTTAGAAGAAAATACTAAAATAAGATATAATAATTTTCCAGATATGAAAGAAGGTGCTGAAATAGAAATTGAATATAGTCCTTTTGATTCAGAATTAAATTTTTATTATAAAGAAAAATGTATTAAATTAACTAAAGTCACTTCTAATGTTACAATGAGAGAATATGATATTGATGGTAATATTGGAAATAAAGATCTTTATATTCTTACTCCTTGTGTTGTTTTTTTAAATGATAAAGATAAAATTGAATTAATATATGATGATTAAAATAATTATTTTATAATTAATTATTTTTAAAATTAGTAAAAAATTTGAAAAAATATTTTTAATTTTTTTTATCTTTTTTTTTATCCAAAAATAAATGGGAAAAAGAACAAAGGATAGAAATACAAAACAAAATGCTCGTAAAAAATTATCAATTCGTTCAAATAAAACATTTTCTTCAAAAAAATTTTCAGGAATAGATAAAAATAGTAAAGCATCAACAAATCCTAATCGTATAATTCCAAATGAAAAACTTAAAAATTTTTATAGAACACCAGCAAAAATAAAACTTTTAAATTTATATAATTCAAAACCATCAAAAGATCGTTTCAAAAGACCAGAAACTCCAGCAAGAATAGCACCAGATAGAAAATGGTTTGGAAATACAAGAACAATAACACAAAAAAAATTAGAAGAAATACGAAAAGAAATTTCTTTAAATGAAAAAAATAAAAAAAACCCTCATAATGTATTTCTTAATAAAACAAAACTTCCAGAAAATTTATTAAAACCAATATCAAATGAAGCAAAAATAAAAAATAAACTTTCATCATTTGAAGATACATTTGGTAAAAAAAGTAGAAGAACAATACCAAATTTATCATGTTACACAATAGAAGAATTAGCAGATCGTTCAATAAAACAAACAGAAAATTACCAATTACAAAATGATTCAAATTTAAATTATTTAAACGAAATAGAAAAAGATGCCCCAGAAATGAAATATATGAAAGCAGGTCAATCAAAAAGAATATATGGAGAGCTTTTAAAAGTAATAGACGCTTCAGACGTATTATGTGAAGTACTTGATTCAAGAGATCCATTTGGAACAAGATGTCGTTATGTAGAATCATATATATCAAAAAATTGTCCTCATAAACATATTGTTTACATTTTAAATAAATGTGATTTAGTTCCAACATGGGTGACTGCTTCTTATATTAAATCACTTAGTAAAGATTTTCCTACTATTGCTTTCCATGCTTCAATTACTAATCCTTTTGGTAAACCTGCTTTATTTTCTTTATTAAGACAATTTGATGCTCTTCATCGTGATAAAAAAAATATTAGTGTTGGTTTTATTGGTTATCCTAATGTTGGTAAAAGTTCAGTTATTAATACATTAAAAAAACAAAAATCATGTAAAACTGCACCAATACCAGGTGAGACTAAAGTATGGCAATATGTATCACTTACTAAAAGAATTTATTTAATTGATTGTCCTGGTGTTGTTTATGAAGAAGGTAGTCAACATGATAGAGTTTTAAGAAGTGTTGTTAGAGCTGAGAAAATTGAAGAACCAATTGAATTTGTTAGTGGTATTTTAGATAGAGTTGATCCTAATGTTTTAAAGAGAATTTATAAAGTTGGTTCTTGGAAAGATACTGAAGATTTTGTTACTCAATGTGCTAGAAATTATGGGAAATTAGTTAAAGGAGGTGAACCTGATTTAAAAGCTACTGCTAAAATTTTGTTAATGGATTGGCAAAGAGGGAAAATTCCTTATTTTGTTGAACCACCAAAAGATGAAAGTAATAATGAAAAAAATGATATTAATGATGAAATGAAAGAAATTAAAGGTGTTAATGTTCAAGAAAATGAAGATATGAATAAAAGATATGGTATACAACAAAATGTTGATGAAATTAATGTTAATTTGAATATGGGTAATGAAGATGAGGGAAATATGGAAGAAGATAAAGTATAAATTTTTTGTTATTGGTTGAAAGAAAAAAAGAAAGGAAAAATATATATTTTTTTAGAAATCTCTATTTATATGGAATTTTGATAAAAAAGAAATTTAAATTTTATTTTAAATTAAAATTTTCATAGATTTTATTTTTATTATATCTTTTCAATTTATTTTATTTATGAAAATATTTTTTCTATAATAATTTAATTTATAATTTTTTTTATAATATTAGATTTTTAATTATATTAATTTGGGATCTTTTCTAATTCATTTTTTGTTATTTTCAATTCAATATCATAATATAAAAATTTGTAGAATATTTCTTTAAATTGTTGTGCAAGACTATCTGATAAATGTTTTCTAACATATTCTTCTAATTTATTTATAACTTCCTCAGTTTTATCTCCTTTTTGTTTATAATCAATTTCTTTATATATTTCCATAAATTTTTTACAATTAATTTGTTTATCATATGACCAAAATTCTTGATATAAAGAATTAAATTTTTTTTGAAATTTTTCAATTTGAGAAATGAGCTTTTTCCTTTTTTCCATATTTATTTCATTATGTTTATTTTGAATAATACAAACTTTTTCATCTTCAAAACTTTTATTACTACTGTTATCTTCATCTAAATTATTAAATTTAAATAAAAAGTCATTTTTTTGTCTATTAGAAATTTCATCATTATCTGATATATTTAATGAATTATTAAACATTAATTTTCCTTTATCACTATCAATTATTTCAAAATAATCATCATTAATATTTTTATTTTGTTGTATTGGAATATTTTCATATTTATTATTATCTTGATTTTGATATTTTGAAATTTTATTTGTTGTTTCTAAAGTTTTTTTATTTATATCATTTATAAAATCATTTAAAGGATTTTCAATACTTTTATTTTTTAAAATATTTTTGTCATATAATAAATTACTATTATTCGAATCTTTACTTTTACTTCTTTCTTTTGATTTATTTATAAATTTTTTTAATCCTGTGTTATCTACATTATTTCTATTTTGATTATTTGATTTTCTATCTTTACTTTTATTTATTTGTTTTTCAGTACTTTTACTTGTACTTCTACTTTTACTTTTTGAGTTATAATTTTTCCTAAATAATTCATTATTCTTAAAATTCCTTTTATTTTCATTTAGATTATTTTTTGAAGATGAAATATGATTGATGAAACAATTTTTATTCATGTTTGAACTTTGATGAATTTTCATTTCTAAAACATTTCTTTCAGGTAAAAGTTCATTATATAATAAATCTAAAGATGGTTTCTCCTTATTGGATTTAACTTTATGAATATTATTTATTTGTCTTTCTTTTGAACGAGAAGAATTAATTCTTGATTTTGAAGATTGAGGACTATTAATATTATTTAAAATTTTCTTAATATTTGATATTTGTTTTATTGGTTTTTGAATTTTAAAATTATTATTAAATGAATTTTTTTTAACAATTTCTTCAAATCCTCCTGAACTTTTATTTACTATATGTTTATAATTATAATTATTATTACTATTATTTGAATAATAATTCTTTTTTATTTTATCAGAATTTTTTGTTCTAAGAATATTTATATTATTAAGTCTTTTTTTTAAATTATCATCTTTCTTTTCATTATTTGAATAATCAAAAGAAAAGAAATTATCTATTGAAGGATTTTTGTTTTTTTCTTTTTTAGTTTCAATTTTATTTTTAAATGGTCCACTATTTATTAATTTTTTATTTATTTCATTTGATCTATTAATATCATGATAATTTAAATTATTATTATAAAAATTTAAATTATTTAAATATTCACTATTATTATACATTTCATTAATTTTCTTTTTAATAATATTATTATTAGGATTAGAATTTTTTCTTTTATCTGGTCTTATATAAGTAATTTTTTGAATTTTTTTTGAACTATTATTTTTTTCATTTATTTTTTGATTATCATATAAATTGATAATATCCATAACTTCATTATATAAACCAAGTTTATTAGCTTTTTCCATAAAAATATTTTTAATAATAATATCTTTCATAGAAGGTCTATTCATATAATTTTTTTCTAAAAGTGAATCAATCATTTTTTTTAAATCATTAGAATAATTATAATTATCTCCAATAGGTTCATAATTCCCACTAATAATTTTTAAAAAAAGTGCAGGTTGATTTTTAGCATTATAAGGATGTTTAAAAGTGCATAATTCATATAATACACATCCCAAAGCCCAAACATCACTTTTTTCATTATAAGGTTTTTCTTCACATATTTCAGGAGATAAATAAAATGGAGTTCCTATAAATGTATATGCATGAAGTGTATTTTGTAATATTTTTGCAACTCCTAAATCTCCTATTTTAACATCTAAATTTTTTGTTAAAAATATATTTAAAGTTTTTAAATCTCTATGTAAAATTTTATGATAATGTATATATGCTAATCCAAGAGAAATTTGTATAAAAAATTTCCAAATTAAGTTTTCAGGTAAATATTTGTTTTTTTGTTTATAATCCTTTAATAATGTTGCTAAATCTCCCTTTTCACAATATTCCATTACTATATTTAAACTATTATTTTCTTCAAAAGAATCAAAACATTTTACTATATATTTATATTCTAGTTGTTTTAAAATTCGAGCTTCGTTTTTTGCATCTTCAATATTTGCTTTATTTTCATTTAAATAGAAGGGAATTTTTTTTAAAACTAAAATTTGTTTATCTATTTTCCTTTGGACTTTATATACTGAAGCATAAGTACCTGCTCCTATTCTTTCTTTTATTATTTGATATTGAAAAGACATTATTTCAGAAATACAAGTTTATTTTTATTAAATTAATTATATATTTATTTAAATTAAATTTTATGCATTAATTATTAAATATATATATACCAAAATAAATTATTGTAATTAATTATTAAAATTGATTTCCACATCCTTAAGTATCAAAAAAATAAATTAATTTATATATAAAAATGACAGAAGAACAACCAAAAACAGTAGAAACAACATCTCCAAAAGAGGAAGAACAAAAAGAAAATGTTATTGAGACTGTAGAAGAAAAAAAAGAAAATACAACAGAACAAAAAGAAACAAAAGATGAAGAAGAAAATCCAGAAGAGCCAATAACAGAAACTGAAAATTTAGAATTTCCAATGGAAGAAGATTTAAATGCAAATGGTGTATTAACAAGAACAATAACACCAAAAGGAGATACCAAACAATATTCAATTAAAGTTGAAATTACACTTTCAAAAAATGAAAAAATACAATTTCATTGGGGTGTATTTAGAAGACCTCAATTAGGAAATTGGATTGCACCTCCTGAATCATATTATCCAAAAGAAGAAACATCTGCATGTGATTCAAATTCTGCAAATACAAATTTTGTAAATCAAAAAATTAATTTTGAATTAAATTTATCATCAACTGATAAAGAATTATTCCATGGTGTTAATTTTGTTTTTCATAATTTAGGTAATGAAAAGTGGTATAATAATCATGGAAGTAATTATAGATTTGAACTTATTCCTAAAGAAAAGAAAAAAGTTGATGAATCTGAAATAAATGTTCCTGAATGTATTAGTGATGGAATGAATTGTGAAGCTACTGCAGGTTCTTGGTGTCTTATGTTTAGATATCAAAAAGTTAGAGATGCTATTTTTCAACTTGATATGGAAGATCCAAAAGAATGTGTTTGGATTTATCTTTGGTTAAGATATTCTTTTAGAAGATTACTTGAATGGCAAAGACATTATAATACTCCACCTAAAGATTTACAATGGTCAATGCATTGTTTAACTTTTGAAATTACAAAAAGATTTAGTGATATGATTAAAAAAGGGAGAAATGATAAAGAATTTGTTATTCCTCCAAGTGTATTTTTAAGAGATTCTCTTGTAATGTGTGGTAAAGGAAGAAGTAATGGACAACTTATAAGAGATGAAATTCTTAATATTTTCCATAAATTTAAAATTAGTGAGAAAATTGATTCATTTTATGAACAATGGCATCAAAAATTACATAATAATACAACACCTGATGATATAGTTATATGTCAAGCTTTAGTTAATTTCCTTAGAACTAATAATATGGCTGAATATCATAATACTCTTAAATATGGTGGAGTTACAAAAGAAAGATTAGAGAGTTTTGAAAGAAAAATTGTTTTAGAACCTTATTATGCTCCTGAATATTTACCTGATTTTGAACGTTTTCTTGGTATTCTTAAAGATGTTCATAGTTCTACTGATTTAGTTACAATGTTTGATCAAGCTAAATATGCTTTTAATGGAAATAATAAAATTTTTGAAGAAATTATTTACTTTAAAGATGATTGGGATACTTTAAAACAAATATGGAGAGTTACTAATGGACGTGAATGTCTTAATGGATTAATTCATGGATGTCTTGATGATCATGGACGTCTTAGAGATCTTCTTTTCTTTGATGGTTCATTAGTTATTTATTTAAGACAAATTATTGAAAAAATTCTCCATGTTAATATGGATTTCTCAAATTATGTTAATGAAGTTACTGCATTATTAAAAAATATATCAATTTCATATGATAATTATCCAGAAATTAAAATTTGTTTCGAAGATTGGATTGCATTTGCCGAAGGATTAAAAGAAGAAGTTAAAAAAGGAAATCAAGATGCTGCAATGAAAGTAAAAGCTGTAACTGATAGAGTAAGTCGTTTATTAGGTCATATTATTGATTATTATAATACTCAATTTGGTCCTAGAGCAGTAATATTTGGTAATGGATGTAAAATTGATAAATATTATGTAGACTTATTTACTGAAGAAGAAATAAGAGGAAGTATTTTCTTTGCTTTAAGTATGATTTTAAAAAAAATTGAACCTGTTTTAAGACAAAAAGCAAATTTAGGAAATTGGTTAATTATATCTAGAGGTGAAAAAGAAGTAACAAAAGGTAAACTTCGTTTTGAAAAAGATTTACATAAAGTTCAATTAGAAAAATTTAATGAAAAAACAATTTTAATTGTAGAAAATGTAGGAGGAAATGAAGAAATTCCTTTAAATTGTGCTGGAGTTATTATAGTAAATTCAAATAATTATCCTGATATGCTTGCACATGTTAGTGTACGTGCAAGAAATTTAAAAGTACCTCTTCTTGTTTCATTCTCTGCAGATGATGGAAAACAATTATGTGATGGAAAAGATAAATTTATTGAATTAACAGTTGCAGGTGAAAAAATATCATATAAAATTGTTGATAGTGAAGTTCTTGATGAAAATGTAGAAAATAAAGAAGAAAAAGGAAAAGTAGAACCAGTTAAAATTTCACAAGAATTCAAAGGAACATATATTGAAATACCAGATTTTGCTAATGATAAAGTAGGAGCAAAAAGTAATAATACAAGTAAAGTATATAAAAAACTTCCAGATTGGGTTCATTATCCAGAATCTTTTGCAATACCATTTAATGTACAAGATTTTATTTTAAATCTTCCAGGAAATGAAAAATATAAAGAAAAAATAACATCACTTATTAAAGAAATATCAAATCTTAATACATCAGAATTAGCAAAAGCAACACCATTATTAGAAAAAGCAGCATCAATAACAAAAGAAATTAAATTCCCAGAATCAACTCCAGAAGTACAAGCATTAATTGAAAAATTAAAAAATTTTGGTGTACCAGTTAATGATGTACCAAAAGCATTAAAAGCAATTAAAGCAGTATGGGCTTCAAAATATAATGAAAGAGCATTTATAGCATGTACTAAAGTAGGAGTTAAATTATCTGATATTTATATGGCTGTTCTTTGTCAAAAAATTATTCCTGCTGATTACGCTTTTGTTATACATACTAAAAATCCTTCTACTAATGATTCTAATGAAGTTTATTGTGAAATTGTTTATGGAATGGGAGAAACTCTTGTTGGTTCATATGAAGGACAATCATTATCTTTTGTTTATAATAAAAGTGGAAAGAATGTTACTATTAAAAGTTATCCTAATAAATCAATTGCTTTGAAAAATTCTGGTTTTATTTTTAGAAGTGATAGTAATACTGAAGATTTAGAAGGTTTTGCTGGTGCTGGATTATTTGATTCTGTTCCTATGATTGAAGATAATGTTGTTAATATGAGTTATAAAGATAATCAAATTTTTAAAGATCCTGGATTTGTGAAAGGAATTTGTGAAAAAGTTGCAGAATTAGGAGTTGAAACTGAAAAATTGTTTAATGGTGAACCACAGGATATTGAAGGTGTTTTCTATAAAGGTGAATATTATATTGTTCAGACAAGACCACAAGTATAAGTAAAATTATATAAATATTTAAATCTTTAAATATTTGAATTACTTAAAAAGGGTAATAAAAAAAATCAATTATTATTTAAGATATTTTAATAATATTATAAAATTTAAAAGAAAAAAAGAAAAAAATTTTTGAAAACATAATAAAAAAGAAAATAAGTATCAATATAAAATATAAAAAAAACAGAAATTTAAATTTATTCATAAAAATCAATAATAATTACTATTAACCTATTAATAAATTAATAAATTTTAAATTGAAAAAATTATTATAAATATAAAATTATTTCAAAAATATTTCATTTATAATATAAAATTTATTAATATTAAAACATTTTTTGTTAAAATTTCATTTAATATTAATTCATTTTTGAAAATATTTAATCTATATAAAATATAATAAAAAAATTTTCATTATTATTAATCTAAACCACATAATGAAAAACTCATATTTAAATCATGTTTAAAACCTTGATCTTTTAACATTTTCCTTCTTTCTAAATATTTATCAAAATTATTTGAATCTTTTATATCTGATATTGTCAAATTATTCCCTTTTAATTTTAAAATTGTAATTTTTGATTGTCCAAAAATTTCATCAGGAATTTTTGATATTTTATTATAACTTAAATCTAATTGAATTAATTTTGATTTATCCCAATTTTTTTCTGGAATGATAGATATTTTATTTTTTGAAATATTTAAAAATGATAATTGTTCCAAAGAAATCAAATTATTTGAAAATGAATTTATATTATTATTTGATAAATTAAGTGTTTCTAACTCTTTTAAATTAGTTAAATCATTTGGAATTGAATTTATTTTATTTGTACTTAAATTTAATTCTTTTATTTTTATAAATTTTGAAATTAAAATTGGGATTTCTTCAATTTGATTATTTGATAAATCCAAAATTTTAATTGATGATGTTAAATTTACAGGAATATTAGGGAATTCTTTAAATTCATTAAATGATAAATTTATCTTTTTAATTTCAATAATTTTATCAAAAAATTCTTGAGTTAATTCTTTTAATGAGTTATTTTTTGCAGATAATACATTTATAATCCCACTAATTTGATATTTATTAAGTTGATTTAATGATTTTAAATTTAAATTATCTAATTTATAAACCTTAGTAATTTTACCATTATCAAATCTATTTTGAATTTCTTTTTCATCATTATCTGAAAAGCAAATACCCATATATATTAATTTAAATAAAGTAAAAAAATATAAGTATTAAAAAAATGTTACATTTTTAGTTTAAAAATAAATAAGGAATAAATAAAATAAAAAAATAATTAAATAAAAAATTCTTCATAAAATTCATTTCTAATATTCTTTTTGAAAATCCTAATTTTTCCATTTATTTTAACTTAATGAATGAATAAAATTAAAATAATTATACATGTATAAAGGGAAT
>JAEEGK010001534.1_pt1 | contig 58150 bp, 30 predicted proteins | sample 8958771 | NCBI WGS metagenome assembly JAEEGK01 (sample SAMN16246547, study PRJNA631951) | gut metagenome | biome: gut microbiome; feature: rumen; material: SC-attached | host: Bos | place: Iran: Karaj | collected 2018-10 | reverse complement strand
ATTATTAATAATAATTTTAATATTAAACAAATACCAAAAATTAATAAATACAATGAAGATTTATTATCAAGAGAAGAATTTACTCCAATTAATATATTAAAAACAAAAAATACAAAATTATTATTCAGAAAATGTGAAAGTAACGTTGAAATAAATTATTATCCAAAAAAAAAAATAAAAGAAATTCAAAATGAAATTTCAATTGATATTAATAAAACATATGAACGTAAAAAATCGAATTTTATAGTTGATAATAATCCAAATGAAAAAATTGAATATATAGTATCTCCACTTTTAAAAAGATATAAAAGTGAAAATATATCTATTGAAAAACCTTCTTTTATTGGTTTAAGTTCAATTCCAAAAAAATCTAAATTTAAAATATGTTATGAAGATAATGATAGTTTACTAAATTCAAACATTAAAAAATATTCTAATTTTGATTTAACAATATGTCATGATGTTAATAATTTTTATTATAAAAATAGGCCAAACAATAAAAATTATGTAATAAAGAAACAAGAATCTCAAGGAAGTGTAAATTCAATACCAAAAAAAAAAAATTCAATATCAAAAGAAATAAAAGATTTTTCATATATTTCAGAATTAAATAATAATAATGAAATCAAAAAAACAGAAAATTATAATAATAATCAAAATTATAATGAAAAAAATGATTTGAATAATAATATTACAAATAACAAAAATAATATTATAAACAATGATCTATATAATAATAGGTATAATAATGATTTCAATTACAATTACAAAGAAAAAAACAACAACAATTATGAGCAAAATCACAATAATAGATATAATGATGTTAAGAACAATAATCAAAATGATTATAGAATAAACAATTATCAAAACTCAAATAATCCAATTAATTCATTTAATAATTATGATGGAGAAATAGTAAATAATGATAATAACAAAGAAATAAAATTAAAATCAAAAGCTCTTCCAAATACCACTCAAAACTTGTCAAATAATTCAATTCAAAAAGTATTACAATCAAAAGATATAACTAATAAATATCAAAAAAATATAATAACATCTCTTGATAATATCCAAATAATGAAATATCAAATAAATGATTCAGCAATTCCTTTAGATCCTTCTTTTTTAGATGTTTTATGTATAAATTGTTATGAATGTGTAAAAATGGAAGATATGGATTTACATAGTCAAAAATGTGTAATTAAATTAGAATATTTTAAAGATAATGCTTATGATGAAGATTATAATACAAGGATATTTAAATTACATGAATCATTAAAAAATAAAAAAGAAGAAATTGAAAATACTAAAGATAAAAATTTATTAAATTTCTATAATCGTTTATTAAAAATAATATATCAAATATTAATAAATAATAACTCAATAGAAGAATTAGATTCTTCAATAACAGAAATAAACAAAATGATAAAAAATGATATAAATAAAGGAAATTTTTCTCATAATTACAAATTTTATTTTTTACTTTTTTGTCAAAGAATATCCCAATTAGTATATATGAAATTAAAAGACATGGAAAAAATAATATTATCTTTAAATCAAAATTCATCGAAAGATTCAATAGATTCAATAGAAGAAGATTACAATTTAAATAATAATTTAGAAGATGATGAACATATAAAATATATGAAAGAACAATTAACTTCAATAGAAAATGAAACAAATAAAGCTAAAAATGAATTAAAACAATGGAAAAAAGAAGCAAAATTATTAGAAAATACTTTAAGAAAACCAAATATTCAAAGAAACGAACAATTAAGTGATATTGCAAGTGATATTAATAGTAGAAATGAAAGTTATGATTATTTAACTACTTTTACAGGTCAAATGAGTGATATAGGTGATAATGAAATTAATGAAGAAGATTTTGATAATTTTTCTGAAGATGAACAAAAAAAATATTTTTTAAGTGTTGGTTTGGGAATTAAATTTAAATACTCTGATCAAATTCAAGAAGATGTTTCTATCGCTCAATTATTTGATAAAGCTAAAAATAAAGGAGTTAAACCACAAAATTATCATGATTTTCTTATTAAAGAATTAAATATTAAATAAAAAAAAATAATTAGAAGTAATTAATTTTGTGAAGTTTTATTATTTATTTTTTCAGAAAAAATTTCTTTTATATTTTTTTAACTAAATTTTTTATTTAAATTTTCATTAAAAAATCTTATAATTAATATAAATTAATAAAAAATTAGAATAATAAAAATATATATGAATTTAAAAAATGAGCCATTAATAATAAAAAGAAAAAAAGAAATTCCTTCTTAAATAAAAAAAATCTAATAATTTAAAAATGAAAAACCAGAATAAAGCTCTAAAAATTATATAAAAAACATAAAATAAAAATGGTTAAAAAGATAAAACAAAAACTTACATCAATAAGATATAATTTTTTAATAAAACAGATATTTATAAATTTAATATAATGGAAGTCACCTTAAAAAAAGAATCATTACCTTTAGAAAAAAATACTTTAACAGCACAAGGAAGAAATAATGCATTTGGATTAAAAGAAATATCAAATAGAGTAAAAGACATAATAAAGCAAAGTGGACAAACAACATATAAAGAAGTTTCTGATAGAATAGTAAATGAGATAAATCAAAAAGGAACAAAAGATGAAAAAAATATTAGAAGAAGAATATATGATTCTTTAAATGTTATGAAAAGTATGAAATTATTTAGAAAAGATAGAGTGACTAAAAAAATTAAGTGGAATTATTTTGATGATATTGATATTCCTAAAGTTATAAAAGGAAAAGAAATTCTTTTAGATGAAGAAGTTCCTGAAATAAATGAAATGACAAAAGAAATGGAAAAAATAAAGAATGAATATGAACAATTATATGAAAAAATATATATTAAAAAACAAAAGTATTCAACTTTAAAAAAAGAATTAAAATATTTAAAAGAAATTTTATTAAGAAATAAAAAAAAGAAAGTAGAAGAAAGAAAAAAAATTTATTTTCCTTTTATTATTATTGAATTCCCTACTGATGAAAATAATAGTGATTCCGAAGGGAAAGTTAAAGTTTCAATGAATGAAAATCAAAGCAAAGTTCATTTCGGCTTTGATTCAGCTAATAAATTATATGGTGATTTAGATGCAGTTGCTGCTATTGGCTCCAATATAAATTTTAATTTGTAATTATTAATAAATAATAAAATATTTATTTTAAAATTTACTTATTTTTTTAAGAGGAATTTTGATTTTTATTGTTTTGGTATTTTAATCTAGGATTTTTTTATTAGAATTTTTAGATTTATTTTTTTATTATTTCTTTTTTATTTTTTTGATTATTAATTTTATATAAATCATATAATTATAATTTATTAATTTTTTTATAATAATGAATAGCTTATATGAAAATAGAATCATTAAATTAATATCTCCTATAAATGATGAATATTTTACAATTGAATTAAGTGGGGATGAAAATGAATTAAAAGAATTAATTGCTACTATTATTAATGTTTCTCCTTCTGATATTAAAGGTTTAAAAGATACTTTTGGAAATTATTACACTTTTTCTTGTGCAATTAAAAATCCTCGTTTAAATAGTAATTTTAGTTCTTTTTTTTTTATTGTTATTAATAATAACAATTTATTGAATGATATATTTAAAAATCAAAAAAGAGAAAAACAAAATATTAACATTGGAAAAAACCAAATCATTCAAAACATAAATAATAATAATAATTTCAATAATTTTAACTTTCAAAATTTTGAGGGTACATTAAAAAATAAAACTGATTTTATGAATAATAGTTTAATTAATAACAATAACAATATAAATCCTCAAAATTTAAACCCTAATGAAAAAATAGCATATACTTTATTCCAAAGTAACTTAATCGATGATAAAAATTATAATCAACTAAAAGAACTTATACAAGAAGAAAATGAAGAAATAATAACATTATTTAAATTATATAATAATCATAAAAATATGAAAAAATTATATCATCAATTAAAACCAGTTTTAGATGGAATAACAGAATCACTTAGGAAAAAAAATACAAATCAATTAGAAAGAAAAGATAGTGGAGGAAATTATAATATATCTTATAATGTTATTTTAGATTCAATAGAAAAAGAAATAAATTCAAAAAATGATATGGCTTTATTAAGAAAATTAGTTTTATGTGATAATGAACAAATAATAAAAGTTATGGAAATGTATGAATATGATAATAATAGGCAAAATTTGTTAAATAGTTTAAATAATATTTTAAGTAAATATAGAGGTAGATTTAGTGTTCCAAATAATAATACTATTAGTCCTGAAGAATTAAAATTAATTAAAAAAGTAGATAAAATTGAAAAAAAAATTTTAAAATGTTTTTCAACAGATGGAAATTTTAAACAAGACTGTATTTTATTATTTAAATATGATATGAATAGATTAGACACAAATCAAAAAATGCAATTATTCACTCAAGCTTTTAAAATAAAAAATAAAAATCCTATTACAATTACTCAAAATAGTAAATTTAATATTAAAGAGCATTATCAAAATTTAATTTTGACTTCTTTATTTCCAGATTTTACTGCAAAACAAACAAATCTTTATAATGAATGCATTGATAATAATGATGAGAATATGTTAAATTTTTTTAAAAAATTAATCAATAATAAAGATATTAATTTTTTCACTCAAAAAGTTATAACTTATATAAATAAATTAATAAATGAAAAAAAAGAAGACGAAAATGAGGAAGAAGAAGAAGATGAAGAAGATTCTTTATCTTCTTTTTCTTCTTCAAAAGAAAGTGAAGGGAGTTAAAAAGAATAAATTATAATAATATATTTATTAAAATAAAATCAAAAAAAAATAAATTACTTTAAATGACAAATATTTATAAATATGAAAAATAAAAATTTATTTAAATTTAATTTTTTGCCACATATTTTCATCATCACTATAACCTTTCACAGGATAAGGAGATTTATTATTATAAATCTCATCTTTTCTATTTCTAGGAAAATTTTTATCAATGGTTAATCTAAAAGCATCATCTATCATTCTTGGAATTAACATTTTAATTAATTGTGAACTTTCTTCTAATCCTGGATTTGTATTTACTTCTAATAAATAAGGTTGATAATTTGAATCTATTATAAAATCACATCCAAATATTTCAAAACAATTTTCTCTACCCCTTAAATTTATTTTTGATTTTATTGTACTTGCTATCATACTTATTATATTAATAATTTTAGGTAATATTGTTTTTTTAAAATCAATTTTATCTTTATTTTTATTTAATTCTTTTTGAAAATCTTCAAATGGAATTTCATTTCCTTCTTCAATTTTAGCAAAATTTGGATTATATTTTTGAATTGTATAATTAGTTAAATGAATATATATATCATTTGAATTCAAATTATAATTTATTGAAGATGCTTTTAAATGTCCTTCTTTAAACATATAACATTTAAGTATATCTTTTTCACAAATAAAAAGAATCCATATTCTTATGTCAAATTTTCTTTGATTATATAAAATTGGAGATTCTAAATACTTTTGAATTAAAAATCTTTTTATTTTATTATTGTCTTTTTTTATACTTTGGATTTCTGTAACAATATCATTTAATGAACTAAAAACTTGTATATCTCTTCCACAATTTAAATTAAATGGTTTTAATAACCATATATTTTTTCCGTTATAAAATGTTTTAGGAATATAAATTTTTTGAGTCTTACCAATATTACTTTTGCTTAAAACTTGAAAATATTCATTATAAGTATTTTCCTTTTTATCTATTAAATTAGGAACATCAATATATAATTTTTTAAAATTTTCTAATTGTTCTTCAAAATTGTCATTGTCAACAAAAAATATAATAGTAACAGGATAAAAAGAAAATAAATCAATTTTATAAAATTCACAAAAATGTAATAAATTAGTAAACAATCTCATTTTATTAGAAATTTCATAATGAAATTCAAAATGATTATAAAATTGAGTAAATTGATTTCTATTTTCAAAATTTAAATCATTAGCAAGAGGAGTCCAAATTAAATTTGCATAACTCATTAATTGTTTACTTACTGGATTCCAATTTTTTCTAGTTAATAAACATTTTTCAACCAATCCACCATTATTTCCTTCTTTAATAAAATATGTACATTTTGAGACATATCTTTTATTCACTTTTTTTATTTCTTTTTTTTTTTCTTGTGAATTAGATTTAATATTATTTTCTTTTTTTATAGGAGTTAAAATTCTTTTTATTTTTACATTTCCGTTTGGGCTTTTATCTCTTATAAGAATTCTTTGAGTTTTTTGATCAGAAACTTTTGGATCTTTTATTAAACTTTCTTTTTCAGAATTCATAATTTCAATTTCATCTAAATAATATTTTCCTGTTAATAATCTATTATATACTTCATCATCAATTTGAACTACATTTCTTTTTTTTGGGTAATAATATATTTCATCTTCATAATCATCATAATTATTTTTGGAAAACAATAATTTTTGATATTTTTCATCTTCTATTTGTTCTACATCTTTTTTTTTAAAAGGATTACTATTTTCTTCTACTAATTTTTGATATCCTTTTTTATCATTTTTATTTAATTTCTGATATTCTTTTATTAGTTTAGTATTATTATTTCTAAAAAAAGATTCTATATATTCCATATCATTTATTCTTACTGAATTTGAAGAAAATTGATTTTTTATATGTTGAGGAATATTTAATTTATTTTTATTTAAATTTTTTATATCTTTTTTATTATTTTTTAACTTGTTTTTGTTATTATTTGACATTTTCAAATTCATTTAATTTTTAAATTATTTAAATCTGTTTTTTTAAATAAAAAAAAATAAATTTAAAATAAAAAATAATTAATATATTTACTTTATTATTGGGAATAGATTATATTTTCCATATTCCTATTATTATTATAATCACAATTATTATTTTGAATTTTACAAATTTGAGTCTGTAAATTACATAATTTATTTTTAAAACAATTAATCTCATCTTCCTTTCTATTTAAACACATTTTCAATTCACAGATTCTATTTAAATATTCTTGTTCTTTTCTATTAAAATCAGATTCTTTCATTTTAATAGTACAACTTTGATTATTAATTTGACCTTCTAAATTTGCACAATAATTGTTTAATTTTTCATTTTCAAAATTTAAATTTTGAATTTCATTTTTTAACCTATAATTTTCTTGTTCTAAAGAATAAGTTTTATCTTGTAAATTATGACTTTCATTATTAGAAACACATAAAGCTTTTTGTATATTATTTGCAAAATCGCAATTTATAGGAACATTAAAAATTCTTCCTACTTGTTCCATTTGTTTATATAAATTATCATATCTTTTATTTGTTATATCTTCTAATTTTTGTAATTTATTTTGAGCTTCATGAGAAATATTTTGAAATTGAGAAATAATTCTATTTTTTTCTAACATTTCTTTCTTTAATCTCTCATTTTCTAATTTTAAATTTACATTTGCTTCATGAATAATATTCATATAATTTGAACATGAAGCCATATCATTATAAATTGATGAAGGTATTTGTTCATCTATATTTTTATAATAATTATTTTTGTTATTCATATTATTTTCATAATTCATACTATTATTTATTTCTTTATCATTTATCTCTGGGATTGTATTTTCTGTATATTGATTTGGAATTGTTGTTTCTATTGTTTTTCTTTGAGTTAAAGGCTCTTTCTCCTCATTTGGATTACTTTTGGACATTATATTTATTTTTTATTAATTTTTATTAAAATATAAAAATCAAACAATTTGTTGTTCTATTTTTGATTTTTTTTATTTGTATGAAATAAAGTATTATTAATTTTTATTTATTTAACATTGATATACTAATTTTGATATATAATAAAGAAATAATCAATTTGAAAATGATTAAAAACAATGATGAATATAACAATTATTTAAAAAACTTTTCGAATTTTTAATAGTAAATTTTGAAAATTTTTTTTCAAAAAAAAATCTTAATATCTCTAAACAAATGAAAAAATAAACATTAATTTATCAATCAAGTCACATCATTTTTTATAATAACTGTATTTCTTAAAATCATATAAATGAAAAGAAAAAATTCTTTCTTTTTCTTTTGGATAAATAAAATTACTATAAAAACTTTATTTATATTTTTTAATTATAATGAAATTCAAATAAATGAGACTAAAAAGCAATTTTTTTTCAAAATATAATGTAAGGTCAACTAGAAATTTTAAAAAATAAGAAGAAATTAAAGTATAATATTTGTATTCAAAAGAATTACAATACCTTAATTATAAAAATTAAATATAAAAAAGTGAAAAATCTTTTAAAATTATTTAAAATAAAATTTATTTTTAATTGAATAATAAGAAATATATAAATTAAATCAATTTTTTTGTAAATAATTTTTATATTTAAAAAGATTAAATAAAATAATAATTTGACAAATTTTAAAATATTTATGTAATATAATTATAAAATTCAAATGGAAAAAAAGAATTCAAATAACAATTTTAATAAATTGATTGAAAATAAAAAAAAAGTTCAAAATGGTAAATTCAAATGGGCAAATTTATCTCAAATAAATGGAGGATTAATAAGTCCATCAAATGGAAAAAATATAAGAGTAATAAGTCATATAAAAGAAAGACCTCAATCAAATGAAAATTTAAAAATAAAACTATTAGATAATACTTATAGTCAAAGTGAATGCAATAGTTCTGGAAATTTGAAAAATCAAGAAAATAATATATCATCAAAAGGAAGATTAAATTATTTTATAAAAAAAAATGAAAAAAATAATAGAAATAATAACATTTGTTCTAATAGTGTAATTATTCAATCAAAAACTGCAAAAAAATTAATAGACAATGTTTCAATAAGAAGAAAAGAAAAAAGTTCATCAAATTATAAAAATAAAACACAAATAATTTCAAATAATTTTACAAATCATTCAACTATAGGAAATATATCTTCATATGGAAATAGAAATTCAGAAAAATTATTAGCCAAAGAAATAATATTATTTTTTGATGCAATGAAACAACTTCAAATTAGTATATGTAAAAAAGAACCAAATGTTAAAGATTTAAAAAAAAGTTTTGAAAAAAGAAAAATAAATTTGTACAAAGAAGCTTTAAAATATTCAAAAGATAATTTAACTAATCAAATTTCACAAGATAATCGTTCTTACAGTTCTTTATTTAGTGTAAATTCTGCTTTTACTGGAACTTATAATGGATTAAATTATAATCAAAATATTAAAGAATTAAATGATTCTATAATTACTCTTAAAACTGCTTTAGAAGATCTAAAATCTAATTCCCAATTTATTACATCTCAATTAAGAAATGAAATTTCTACTTTGAATAGTAAAATAGAAAAACAAAGTAATTCAATAAATCAATATGAAAAAAATTTAAATAATAATATAAATTCTGTTAGAAATATTTTTAAATCTTTAAAATCTATTTGTGCTAATTTAAATATTAATTATGGTGAATCTGTTCAAAGTCAAAATTCAAATAATAATTCCTTAAATAAAAATTTATCTGAAAATAAATTTGATTATTATGAAAATGAAATAAAAAAATTTATAAATGGATTAGAAGCAAAATTTAATAATAATCAAAATGGAAATTCTGAAAATAACAATATTCAAATTCAAGAACAAAAAAGCAGTAATAATGATATTTTAGATACAAATAAATTATATTTTTCTATTAAAAATGTAACAAATGAAATTATTGAAATGATTAAACCATATGCAAAAGAAGAAGAAAATGAAAATGAATTAAATAATGTTTTTGATACTAAATATAATTTTGAAGATGGAATTATTATGAATGAAATTGAAAATTTAAAAAAAAGAATAAAACCTTTGATTACTAAAATTGGAAATTTATATTTAGAAAAAGAGAAAATTTTTAAAGAATTAAATGATGAGAAAATCCAAAGTGAAACATATAAAAATGCTCTTAATAATGCAGTTTTAAACAAATATAATTATAATAATAAAAATATCAAAGAAGAAGAAGAAAATTTTTCTGAATCTGAGAATTATAAAAGATTAAATAATGATTTATTGGTGATTCAAAAGGATTTATTACAAAAATTGGAAATGAAAAATATAGAAAATGAAAAAAATCAAGAAACAATTAAAGAATTACTATTAATTAATAAAAATGAAGAAATAAATAATGAAATTTCCTCAAATTTAGTATCAATTGAAAAATATAGATATCTCTTAAATTTATATAGTAATGAACAAGACCAACTTAAACAATTAAAAAGTGATTATCTTCATTTAATTCAAGATTTATCAAATTATATTGAAAATGGAACAAAAATTTCAATAGATATAAATAAATTAAGTTTTCAAACAAATAAAAGAAGTACAAATGAAATAAATTATGAAGAAGAACCAGATTCAACAGAATTAGGAAGAATAAATGAAAATGATTTATTAACTGATAAAAATTCAACTATGTCAAATAAAAATTTAACAAATAATAGAATGAATAGTAAAGAAAGTAAAGGAAGTAATTGTGCTACTTTTAATAAATATATTAATATTAATAATAATAATAATATTCCTCAAAAAATTGTTAACATAAAGCAAATTACAACTATGAAACTTGAGTTAAAACAATGTAAAAATGAAGTAGAAAAATTGAATAAAAAATTAACAGATGTGAATGATGTTCTTTCTACTATTAGTAGTGCTATTAGTAAATTATTTCAAGAAGTACAATATTCAAACAAAGGAAAAGAACTTTTTACTTTAATTTTCAAATTATTGAATTATACTGAAGATAAAATAAACAAAATGTTTTTGGAAAAAGAAAAAATGAAAAAATAATTTCTTATTGTTATTTTTTATTTTATTTTTTTTATATATTTATTATTTAATATATATATTCCTTTGATAAACATTAATTAATATTTTTCACATAAATTTCAGTATTATTATTTAGCAATAATCCTAAATATTTATCTTTGTTTTCATCAATATTATAAATTTGTCCTTCTTTATTTGAAATTTGAATATTATTAAACTTGGGATGATTTTCATATATTCTCATAATTAAATCATAAATATCATCGCCATATCTAAATTCTTCATAAGAATCCCATTTTCTATTTTCTGGATAAATTAATACGACTTTAATTTGTTTATTAATATTAATATTTTCTTCTTTTATATAATTTTGTTTTATATTTTTTAACTTTCTCGTATAGTCCATTATTAATCTTTTTTCATTCGAATTTATTGATTCATATTTTATTTCATCTAATATTTCAGAAAGACAATTATTAATTAATTTTTTTAAATATAATTTATCTTGTTTTAAGTAATCTTCATATGATAAATTTAAAAAAAAATTTTTTGCATTATTTTCTATTGTGGAATTTTCGACTATATTTTTTAATGATTCAAAATCTTTTTTCATATATGAATTCTCAATTTGTGCAATTTCATTTTCTGAATTTAATAAATTAATTTCTTTTTTTATATTCTCATTATTATATATATCAAAATTTGTATTATTTAATAAATCATGAAATGATTTAAAAATACTATTTTTTTCATTACATAATTCAATATATAATTTTTCTTCTGTACTATATTCATTTTCTTCTTGGATTTCATAAGAATTAAATGGGTCAAATTTCTTAGGACTAGGAGGAAATGATATTAAAGAATTAATCATAATATCATTTTTCTCCTTCATTCAAAAATTTTAATAAAAATTTATTTATAAAAAATTCCAAAAATAAATGACTTATCTTCATTTTTTGATAAGAATATTTTTTTATATAAATATTTAAAACAATTAAATAAATTATTCTAATAATATTTATTTATTCTTTAATGAAGAAAAATCTAAAACAATTAACATTCAAAGAAAAATATGATTTAGCATGGAACATACTTTATGGTTTTCTTTTCATACCAACTTTCATAGGAATATATTTTTTATTTAGAGATACAACAAAATTTAGAAATGAGTTAAAACAAAGAAATGCATCTTATAAATTTCCAGAATTTTCAGATTTAAAATTAGTATTATTAGTACTTCCAATTATAATAATTTCAAAAGTTATAATTGAAAGTTCATTGATGCATATTACACCAAAAATTATGACAAAAAAATATAAAGACCCAAAAGATGAAAAAAATTATCTCTTAGGAAAAATTTATAAAAGGAAATTAGCTATTCATATTTTCAAATGTTCATATTATACATTTATCACATTATTTGCATATATTATTTTAGATCAAGTTGATTATTTCCCAAAATCTCTTTTAGGTCATGGATATATGCCAAATATGTTTTTGAAAGGATATCCCACTTCATATTACCATTATAAACCTAAATTTTTTGATTTACATTATATTATTTGTTTATCCTATTTTTCTTCAGATTTAATTTACCTTCTTTTTATTTATGAAAGACAAAATGATTTTTTTACAATGATATTGCATCATATATGTACTATAAGTTTAATTATTTTTTCATATATAACAAATTATTCAAATATAGGTTCAATTGTTTTATTATTACATAATGCTAGTGATATTTTTGTGCATTTTACTAGAATTCTTATTCAAACTGATTGTCATGAAATTTTTAAAGATGTTTCAGGAGTTTTTTTAGTTTTTTTCTTTATTTATGTTAGAATATATGTTTTTGGTGATGTAATTTATACTATATGGCATTATATTACTTGGGATTGGGGATGGGTGACTTTTTCTTTATGGGGTTTTTTAACATTTTTATATCTTATGCATGTTAATTGGTCAATTATGCTCCTTCATAAAATGATAATTTTAGCTTTAGGAATTAAAATCACTGATAATGTTGATTATAATGATACTTTAAAAAAAAAGGTTGAGAACTTACATTCTCAAAAAAAGATTAATTAATTAATTTCCAGATTAATTATCTTTTCTTTTTCTATTTATTAATTATTATATCTGATAATTCTTTTGTTTATGATGTATTATTAGTTTTTATTTAAATTAGATAAACTGAGATAAAGAATAGTTAAAATGTAATTATTAAAATAGAATTGATACTATAATTAAAAAACATAAAATAATCTATTATTTAAAATTATCTGAAATAACTAAATCAATTTCGAAAAAATTAATTAAAAATATTTCATTCAAAAAATATAGGCGATTTAACTTATTTTTCATTAAATTTTTTGATAAGTAAAAGAAAAGAAAAAAGCCTTTATAATAAAAATTATAATATTTAAAACAATAATTCCAGACAAAATTTGAAATTTGTATATCCATCCAACTATTTTTCTTATATTATTTGTTAAATGATATTAAATCTAAATGACATTTAAAAAATTTATCCATTAAATATATTAATTCTCTCATTCATCTTTTATTATCTTTTATTTCTTATAAATTCAAGCCTTTTTCTTTTTGTTATATCAATTGAATATTTGAGAAACATAATTTGTTATTTTATGTTTTTTTTTCATTATTTATTTCTATAATTTTTAATTTTCTTTTATTCTTCAATGATTAAAAATATTTTAACTTATTATATATGTATTTTTGATAATTTAGTTTATTTTCCAGATATTTTTGAATAAATTTTTTCTTATTATATCTAAAATTATTTTTTTGAAATTTCCTTTTTTTATATTTATATAAATTCTTTGAAGGTTTAATTTTTCTTAATATCATTATTTTATTTTAAATTTTATTCTTAATTTAAAATAGGAATAATAAAAAAAAATGAATTTAAAAAATAATAGTTATTTTTCTTTTAAAGAAAAAAGTTGCCTTTTATCACCAAAAATTTATAAAAAATTAGGTTCGAAATTTTATAATTCAATGTCAAATTTTTCAAATTATCAGAAAAACTCCAAAAATTCCAAAAATTTAACATTATCAAACATAAATAATTTTTCAATATCAAAAAAATTTCATAAAATAAAAAGAAGTACTTCTGTAGATTTTATGACTTCAAAAGGAGAAACAACTAAAAATCCAACAGAAAATATAATTTTTTTTCCTTTTAATAAAAAAAAAATAGAAGATTATACAAATTCTCCTTTAATTAATCATATAATACAATATAATAATAGAAATAAAAAACTAAATAAAGACATTGAAGAAGCAAAAGATAAAATTGAATCTTTTGGAGATAATTATAAAAAAATAATGACTTATGATAAACAAAAAAACGAAAGAAATGATATGGTTAGAAATATTGAAAAAAAATATTTTGGTAAAGGATATAAATTGTCAAGATCAATTTTAAAGAATAATATTTTTACAACTACTCCTTTATTAATGAAAAAAGAAAAAAATATGATCGAATATTTTAAGTCAAAAAATATGGAAGAAAATGCTCATAAAAAATTTCCTAAAAATAATTCTGAAAAATTTTTAACAAATTCTTATCAAGTTTTAATGAAAATTATGAAAAATAATATTATTGGTGATATTGAAAGAGAAGAATTTTTAAAAAGACAAAAATTAAGAGAAGATATTTTTTATGAAAAATATCAAAAAAAAATAATAGAAAATGAAATCAATGCAAATAAACAAGAAATTCAAATAACTAAAAATACTATCGTAATGCAAAATTTAATTAGTAAATTGAAAAAATCTAATTTTATTAAAATAGGAGGAGATCCAAATTTTACTATTTTTGAATCTTCAAAAAAAGAAAATAATAATACCCCATCAACTACTATTTTTTCTTTTCATAAAACGATAAATAATAATGCTAAAAATAATTATAAATCAGAAGAATCTAATAAATTTAGTTTTGATAATAAATATCAAAGAAGAAAAACTTTAAGATCACCAACAATTATTCAAAAAGAATTTATTAAATTTCATAAGAAAGTTAGAAGTGTTACTCCAAAAGAAAGAAGAAATAAAAGTGTTGTTTTATCTTCTTTTCACACATTTAAAAAAGAACCTATAAATTTAGAAAAAACTTATAATTTTTTTAAGAATATAAATGAAAATTTAAAAGATTTTTCTAAAACTTCAACTAATAAAGAATTTATTGAGCTTCAAAAACAATTATTAAAGAGTAATAGTTATAATAGAAAAGAATTAAAAGTTGATAAAGTTAATGTTTATAAAGGGTTTAAAAATTTAAAATATAAAATTGAAGACAATAAAATTTTACCTAAGTTAAAAAAATATCCTAAAATAAAAGTTTCTAAATTTTTCAATGAAAAATTAAAGGAAGAAGCTGAATTAGATGATAGAATTCAAAATTTTGAAAAATTATTTTTGAAAATAATTTCGAGAAATAGTATGGAAAATTAATATTAATTGTTCAAAAAATAAAAGAATTTATAAATATAAAAAAAATTAATATATACTTTAAACTTTAAATTTAAATAAATTCATCATTTAAATTTTTCAAAATTTAATTGTTTTATATTAATTTTTTATAAAATGATAGAATCAGATTTAATTTCATTGGTAGATTTAAAAGATTCTATTCAAACAATAGATATATATTCAAATCCATATTTAGTTAGATTTTTTGGATTTTTTTATTTAATAAAAGAATATAAACAAAAAAGATTTGTCACAGAATTAATTTTAAAGCTTTGCTTATATTTACAAATTTTTTTTATATGTTTAATAAATGCTTCTGAAGATTTAAAGAAAAATGATGTTTTAATAAAAGTAATCACAACTTTAAAAAAATATTTATATGTAGGAGATATTATTAATAGTAAAAATAATTTTATATTATTATTATCAATTGCTTATTTTATTTGCTTTGTAATGCTCATTTTAATAATATATATTTTTATTTTAGATAAGAAAGCACATCCTTATCTAATAAAATTATTAAATTTTATGAATATTTTATTTGAAAATTACCTTTTTTGTTCTTTGATTCAAGTATTTTTAATGTGTACAAAATGTGAAAATAATAAATTAATTTATTTAAACATTAATTGTTATAACTCTACTAAACATCTTTCATTATTAATATTATCATCTTTTTGTTTGTGTTTTTGTGTAATTTATTCAATTATTTTATCTATACATAATCAAGAAATTGGAGGAATTCAAAATGTCCATTTGTACAGAAGAATTAATAGTAAATTTGAAATTTATTTAAATATATTAAATATTATTATTTATATTTCTGGTTATTATGTTCAATTCTATGGAAATAAAAATGAATATTATAATATTTTTATTAGAAGTTTAATTTTTATTGAAGCTTTTATCTTAATTTTATATATGAGGAAAAAAGTGTATTTTTATGAATTAAAAATGAATGTATTATATTTCACAGGATGGAGTTTTGTATGTTGGTTTTCATTATCTCTTTTATTACAAGAACTCTTTGGTTTAGAACAATCTTTATTTTTTGTAATTATTGGTTGGAGTTTAATATTTTTATTAAATTATTATTTAATAAATTTACATGGTGAAGAAACTTTAACAGATTCTAATATTTTTGAAGTAAAAACAATTAAAGAAATTGAAATATTTATTTCTAATTTTTTAAATATTATGACTCACGTCAATCATCATTCACAACTTTTATTATCAGGATTAATAAATTCAATTATTGAAATTTTAGAACTAACCCTGAAATAATGGAAAAATATGAAAAATTTTTAAACAACAAATTTTTAATTGAAAAATACGGCGGAAGAGGAAATATTATTTTTGATGTTTATAGTATACTTTATATTATTTATGAATTTTTATTGGAAAAATCAAAATTAAAAGTAGATGTTCTGTTTTTGTTTTGTTATTTTTTAATTAATCATTTGAAAAATTATTCATTTGCAATTTCACTTTGTACAAAAAATAAAATTGTAGGATATTTAAATCAATATAATAAATATTGCTTAATGGAAGATATAAAAAAGTGTTTATTAAAAAGTAGTTCAATAAGTGATTTAAATCCAAACAATTCAATAAGGCATATTGACATTGGTTCAGTAATTTTATATAATAAATTAAATGAAATTTTAAAAATTAAAATATATGATGCAACATGTAGTCAAGTTGAATATTTAGATATATTAAAAAATTCTAATACTTCATCAAAAGCATCTAAATTTTTTCTTAATATCGGAGCTAATATATTAACATTAAAAAAAGAAATTATAAACACTTGGAATACTATTATTAAATTAAATCCATTTAGTGATGAAGTAAGGAAAGATTATATGTTATATTTAAGAAATATTATTCAAGATAATGAATTAGCTGAAAAAGAAGATATGTTATATAATTCTTTAAAAATTAATAAACTTTCAGAAAAAAATGATACATATCATAACTTGTTTAATAAAGATACAACTGTAATTTTATTAATTGATGGAAATTCGTCTCAAGGAAAAATTATATATACAACATTAAATTTTTTAAATTTATATAATTTTACTCCAAAAGACTTATTCAATTGTACAATTAATGAGCTAATTCCAAAATGTATTGAAACATACCATAAAGCATTAGTTATAAATGCAGTTAAATATTCAAATTTAAAAAATATATTTAAGAAAGAAAAAGATATTTTAATGAAAGGAAAGGGGAATACCTTATATAATGTGAAAGGTTTTTTTAAAGCAATACCAAATTTATCATGTGGTTTAATCTATATAGGAATGATATCTAAAATAAAAGATAAACAATTTTTGATTCTTTTAGACCAAAATTTTAAAATTGATTCGATGACAAATCCAACATTAAATGCAAATTTTGGTAATATAATATATAGTATGAATTATCCTTTTGGTTTAAGTAGTAATATTCATGGTCATCATATTGGTTTAATTATACCAGAAATAATAAAATTAATAAAATATAAAGATCAACAATATACAATTGATAAAACAGATATTGATTTTAAAGGAAAATTATATTCAAATACATCAGATTTATTGAAATTTGAAAATTTAATTGATATTCTTATGGATAGAATTAAAACATCAAAAATAGATTTTTCAAATAATCTTCCTTCAAAAAATCCATCAACATTATCAAAACTTAATAATGAGAAGAAAAATTATTCTCAAACAAATTTAAGGGAATATAATGAATTATTAGTTGAATTAGAAGATTTGTATCCATCATCTCATCAAGTCTTTTATAGAATAACAAAACATTCTTTTCTAAATGACAAACAATATTATAGAGTATATATTGTAAATGATATAATTGATTCAAAAGAATTTAATAGGAAAAAAAATTATATTTCTTCAACAAAAACAAGATTAAAAGAAGAATCTTCCCAACTTGTAAATGATAATGAAAATATTATTCTTCCAAATACAATTGTCGAACCTGGAAAAGGAATTATCTTAATTCCTTCTGAAGATAAAATAGATGAAAAAAATAATAAAGAAAATAACAATGAGAATTATAATGATAATTCAAATAATAATATTATTCATAAAAAAACCAAGATTAATAATATTAATAATATTAACAATAATAATAATAAAAAAAAACAAAATCAACCACAAGAAATTGAGAGAAATGAAAATAATATAAAAACTTTAGGTTTATCAAGAGTTAATAATGAAATAAATAATGAGCATGAATTATTAAATGATCTTAAAAAAAGAATATTCAATAAAGAAATACCTTCATATATTATATATATGGTAACTCTAAGTTTAGTTTTTTCCATATCAACTATGATTTTAATTATTAAAAATAATAATTCAATGTATTCTAAATTTAAATTTATTCAAACTTACTTAGATCAAAATTATTTTTTCAATCACACAAAAATTGCAATGTCAAGTGTATATTATGCAGCAGTGAATATAAAAATGATAAAATATAAAATTATGGGAAAAAATGGTTGTATTAATGGAATCCATTGTCTTGATGAATATCAATTTATTTTATCTAGAGGATTAAAAGATGTAAAAAAATATGCAGATAGAACGATCAAATATGATAGAGATTATCAAAAGATTTTACAAATAGAAAAAAAATTTCTTTTCTATACAAATAGTTTAGATAATATTACTGAATATGTCCTAAATATTCCTGATTCTTTATATTTTATTTTATCTAATGGTTTAGAACTTGGAAATTATGCTGAAGATTATATAAACAACACTAATTCCTTTTCAATAACTGAAACATATATTGAAAATATTTTAAACCATGCTGTTATTTATTTATATAGTGATGAATCAGATGGATTAAATGAAATGGAAAAAAGAATAAATGCAAGAAAAGGTAGATTCAAAAATAATACTATTTATTTAATTATTAATATCATTTTATTTGTAATTGTATTTTTACTCTTATTAAGAATTACTATTAAATTCTATTCAATTGAATCAAAACTTTTAAATAGAATGATAAGATTTACTAGTCCAAAATTTGATTTATATTATAGATATTTAGAAGAATTGAAAAAAAAATTAAGAAAAGAAAATGGAGATGAAGATCTTTTAAATGATGAAGAAGGTTTAAATGAAACAAAAGAAAGTAATTTATTTGATAGGAAGTCATCAAAAACCAAAAAAAGAAAAAGAGAATCAACTGAAAAAGAAAAAGATAAAGAAAGTAATAAAAATAAAAAAATAAATCAAAAAAAAAAAATAACAAAGATAACTAAAATGCAGCAACAAAGAAATGAGAAAATCAAAATAATGAGAAGATATTTTTTTTTATATAATTTATTTTTTTCAATAAAAATATGTGGAGTATGTTTAATAATAATGATATATTATCCAATAATATATATTTTATATGAATATAGAAGAGAAAGATTTTTTGAATATGATGATTTTATGTCATCATGTGAAGGAATATTTGTTGATGCTTATGAAGCTTTTGGAACATTAAAAAATCAAACAATATTTTTTGCAAATTATATAATAGAAAGAAATAAAAAGATAGAAGAATTAAATAATGGAATTTCAGAAATTGAATTTAAAGGAGAAAAATACACAAATGAAAACATAACAGAATTAAGGAAAAAAAGATTTAAATTTGAAATACCTGATGAAAAATCAAGAACTGTAACAAAATTAGGTAATTTAGTAACAACATTTACTGCTAATACAGATATATCAAAAAATTCAACTGAAACTGTTTTAGTAACTTTATATAATGGGAATGCTTGTGAAGTATTATTTCATTTATATGAACATGATGAAGATAAATATCAAAAATGTTTAACTTTTTGGTCTTCTATTGTTACTCAAGGAATTGAACAATGTTTAACACAATTAGATATTGAAATGAGTACAATTATTAAATTTTTTCAATATATAAATGATTCTCCTGAAATTATTGATGATTTAGAAATTTTAGAACAATCTTTTGGTGATTGTGAAGAATTTATTACTAATTATTTTTTTTATGCTTATAAAGAAACTATTGTTATTTTTATTGCTTTGGAATATGTAAGAAGTGATAAAATTTATCTTGGTTTTGATATTTTAAAAGCATCTTTTATTATTGCTTCTATTCTTCTTTTTTTTATTTTAAGTGTTTTTATTTATTTTGAAAATAAAGATTTTTTGGGTTTTCTCAATTTCGTTGAAATTTTCCCAACTGTATATATTGTTGAAGATGAAAATTTTTATAGAGTTATTATTAATTTAAAAAAGGAATTATATGGTTAATAATTAATTCTTTTTTTCGATTTTATATTATACAAAATTTATAAATAAATATAAAATATACTATATATTTCAATAAATTTATTCATTTTTAATTAAATAGCTTAAGTTTTGGATTTATATGAGCGTTATTTTTAATTATTGTTGTTAATTTTTTTTATTTTATTTTTGTTATTCTCTTCAATTATTTTTTAAAGAATTAATTAATGCATTTTTCCATTCAATTCTTTTTTTAATTTATTAAAATCATATAATTCACTATTGAAATTATTTTAACTAGAATTTTTTATCTGAATTTCCTTATTTTTAATTTGTATTTTATTGATTTTTTAGATATTTTTTCATAGAATATAATTTTTTCTTTAAATTCTTTTAATTTTTTTTACATTTCATATTTAATAATATATTCTAATATTTACTTCAAATTTATTTATCTAATAACATTTTATTTTTCTTTTTCCACTTTCCTTTTTGAACTTATAATTTTTAGGGATATCATTAATATTTTTAAAATCATTACATTTATTATTTTTAGTTTTTTAAATGAATTTTAGATTTTTCATTTGTTCACTTTTATTTCCAAAAATATAGAAATTTTTTTCATGAGATTTTTGAATATTTCATATATGAATAAATTTAATTTTTCTTATACTTTTTTCTTTAAATAATGAAGCTTACTTTAATTTTTCATTTATATTATTGATTCAAATAAATAATGAAATTGATGAGAAAATCATTTATTTTAACATATTTTTTCTAATTATTGTTTTATTTATTGTATATATTATAATTAATTGTGGAGGAAACAGAAAAAAAAGTTGAAGAATTAAAAAAAAAATATATTAAAACAATTAAGAGATATTTATTAGATTTTGATTTAGAAAAAATTTGTTCTGTTTCATTATCGAAGTTAAATATATATGGTTGTTTAACTTGTGGAAAATTTTATCAAGGAAGAGGAATAACAACATATGCATATTCACATTCTTTACAAGAAGATCATCATTTATTTATAAATTTACAAACAAGTCAAATTTATTGTTTGCCTGATGGGCTTGAAATTAATGATTCTTCTTTTGAAGATATTAAAAATAATTTAAAACCCATTTATACTAAAGATAATATAAATGATGTTGATAACAATTTTAATAATTCATATAGTTTAGAAGGTAAAAAATTTATTCCTGGTTATATTGGTTTAAATAATGTTAAAAAAAATGATTATTTTAATGTAATTATTCAAGCTTTTTCTCATTTAGAAAAAATTAGAAATTTCTTTTTAATGTTTAATAATAATAAACATTTTGATGAAAAATATTATTTGGAAGTTTTTATTAAAAGATTATCTGAATTAAATAAAAAAATATGGAATAAAAATAATTTTAAAGATCATGTTAATCCAATAGAAATTTTACAAATTTTACCTAAAATAAGTAATCAACAATTTACTTTAAATAAACAAAGTGATGTTGTTCCTTTTCTTTCTTGGTTTATTAATGTTCTAAATAATTATTTTATTAATCAAAAAGCAGAAATTAAAGAAAATTTAATTCAAAAATATTTTACTGGTGAAATTCAAATTGAAACTTATACTTTAATTAAGGATAGAACTCAAGTTTTAAAAATGAAAAAAAAAATAGTTAAAATAGATGGGATTGATTATACTTATGATATTAAAAAAACTAAATTTTATTATTTAACCTTAGATTTACCTTCAATTCCATTATTTAAAGATTCAAATAAAAAAATTAATATTCCTCAAGTTCCAATAAAAGAGTTATTAAATAAATTTTCAGGAGATATTTTTATTGATGAACCAATAAAAGAACAAAAGAAAAAATTAAAAATAGTTTCTTTGCCAAAATATTTAATATTAATTTTTAAAAGATTTCATAATAATATGATTTTTTTAGAAAAAAATCCAACAATAATAAAATTTCCTTTAGAAAACTTAGAAATACTAGATTCAACATATAATATTTTGGCAAATATTATTCATGATGGAAAACCTGAACAAGGAACATATAAAATTCAAATAAAAAATAAAATTAGAAAAGAATGGTATCAAATAAAAGATTTAAATGTAGAAACAATATTACCTGAAAGTGTTTTAATAGATGAATCATATATTCAATTTTATGAAAAAAATTCAATAAAAAAGGAAAAATAAATAAAAATTAATTATATACTATTTAATAAAATTAAAAAAAATTAAAGTATAAATAATATAATAATGGGTTGTGTTAAAACAAATAAAACAGTTTATGTGGAACAAAAAAAATCAAACATTAATAATGATTTTCAAAGTGAAATTAAATCTGATAATAAAAAAGAAACAGATTCAATCCTAAAAACAAATAATAATCTATCAAATAATCATAATAAAAATATTAGTAATAAAAGTGAAGATGATAATTTTTCAAAAAGTAGTTTTTTAAAAGATGCTTCTGAAATAGATGATAAATATTTTATTTTAGAAAAAATATCTAAAAATCCTGTATCTACAAATTATAAAATACAAAATAAAAAAAATCCTTCAACATTTAAAACAATGAAAGTAGTAACAAAATCTACATTCGGAGAAAATGATGAAGATAAAAAAATCATAGAAGAAATAGAAATTTTAAAAGGATTAAGGCATGAGAATGTAATTGAAATAGAACAATGTTATTTAGATGAAAAATTTTTTTATATAATAAGTGAATTTTCAGCTTATGGAAATTTAAAAGACCAATTTGGAATAAAAAAAAAATATTCAGAAAATCAAACAAAATATATAATATTTCAATTGTTAAAAGCAATAAAATATCTAAATCAAAATAATTTTATTCACACAGATATAAAGCCAGAAAATATATTAATAACTGAAAAAATAATAGTAAATAATGAAGAATTATTTAATGTTAAATTAATAGATTTTGGAAATTCAAATAGTCTTCAAAGTCCTGAAAGTCAAAATTTACCTTATTATGTAGCTCCTGAAGTAATTGAAAGAAAATTTAATGAAAAATGTGATATTTGGTCACTTGGTATTATAATGTTTAGATTAATTTTTGGTTATGTTCCTTTTAAAGGAAATACTTTTGAAGAAGTTATAAATCATATTTTACTTTCTCCTATTGAATATGATAAAGAAGATGAAAATAAAAATATTCACCTTTCAAAAAATGGAGGAAATTTACTTTCAAATATGATTGTTAGAGAACTTGATAAAAGGTTTAGTGTGGAAAATTGCTTAAATCATAAATGGTTTAAAAATAATTGTTTAACTATTATCGAAGAAGAAAAAGAAAAAAGATATAATATTAGTCGAACTTATAATAATGAAGATGATAATAATAATGATTTTATAATTAAAACTCAATTTAATAAAAGTGAATATAATAAAATGACAAATACTGGTTTTTATAAAATGGAGTTAGATTTTCTAGATTCTCAAAAAAAAACAAAAACTGTTATTAATATAGAAAATAACTATCAGTTATTTCTTTCTTATTTCAAAAAATTTTTACTATTTTACTATCGAATTAATTTCAATAATGATGAAGAAGACAAAATCATTAATGATATTTATATTAAAAAAGAAAATAGAGACTTAAGTAAAATTAAAGTTGATGAAATTTATGATTGTGTAATTGAATATACTGGAGTTGTTAATAATTCTGTAAGAAATATTGTTTTTAAACAACAAGTCAAAGATGATATTCAAGATACTTTTAAAGGGGAAAGTTTAGTTAATTATAATTCTTTTAAAAGGTTTTTAATTTATGAAAAAGAAATTTTTATTGACATTGAATTAAGTTATTGTTTTGAAAAATTAAAAAAAAAAAATAAAGAAGAAATTGAAATGTGTTTTGATTTAGACACTCATTTAAATTGTAAAACTCAGAAATATATTAAATTAATAAAGAATGAACTAATAGATGGTAAAACTTATAAATATGAAGAATTTAAAAATTTAGTAATATTTGTAATAAATAAGTTTAATACAAATAATGAAAATAAGATTAATGATATTTTATCAATGAATTTTGAAGAAAAAACAAAAGAAGAAGAAAAAAAAGAAATGGAAATTGAATTAGATGGACAAAAAATAATAGAAGAAGGTAGTATTAATTTAAATAGTATAATAAATTTCAATGAAAAACAATATCAAAATCAAATTATTCCAGAAAATTCAAAAAAATCAAAAAATTCCTATAATAAAAAAGATGACCCTAATGCATTTGATCCTGAAAAATTTCTTTTATTAGTTGACGAAAATTATACATATAATAATGGAAATTAAAATTCTATATTTAATTGTAGAAAATAGTAAATGTTTATTATTATATTGTTTATTATATATTGAGACAAAAAAAGAAAAAAAAAATTTTATAAAAAAAAATATATAAAAAATAAAAAAACTTCCTTGGAAAAATATTGTATTTAAAAATAAATAAAAATAATAATATGATATAAAAAACAAAAAAAACAAAATAAATTTCATATAAAAAAATGGTAGTAATCCTCGAAAATGAAGTAGCAACTGCAACAATAAAAGAATTTGGAGCAGAGCTTTGTTCATTTATAATAAAAAAGACAGGAATTCAATATGTATGGTATGGAGATGGAAAATATTGGGGAAGACACGCTCCAGTATTATTCCCAATAGTAGGTTCAGTAAAAGACAAAAAATACAATTGCTGTAACAAAACATTTGAAATGGGTCAACATGGTATTGCAAGAGATTTACCATTTGAAGTAACATTAAAAGAAAAAACAAAAGCAATATTTGAATTAAAATCAAATGAAAAAACAAAAGAAAAATATCCATTTGATTTTGTGTTTAGATTAATATACACATTAGAAGAAACAAATCTTAAAATAGAATATTATGTTCAAAATACAGATAATCAACCTATATATTTTGGTGTTGGAGGACATCCTGCTTTTAATACTCCTTTAACTCAAGATTTAACTTTTGATGATTATTATGTTGATGTTAGTGAACCTCAATTAGAAAGAATACCATTAATTACTGGATTATCAGATCCTAAAAATCAAAAAATGGTTGATAGTAAAATTAAAGTTTCAAGAGAAAGTTTTAAAGATGATGCAATTATATATGATTTAAAAGGAAAAAATACTACTTTAACTTTGAAAACAGATAAAAATGAACATGGAGTTGCTTTAGAAACTGTTGATGCTCCTTTTGTTGGTGTTTGGTCTCCTTATCCTAAAGATGCTCTTTTTGTTTGCTTAGAACCTTGGTGGGGACTTGCTGATCCTATTGATACTAATCAAGATTTTACTACCAAGTATGGAATTAATAAATTAGAAGAAAAGAAAGATTGGAGTAAATTTTATTATCTTAAATTCTTTTAAAATGATTTATTTAATTGATAGTTATTTTATAAAAGAGTTTTATTTATTGTTTTGAAGAATTATTTAGGGTTTTATTTGTTTTTTTTTTTATTTTTTTTAATTTTATTTATTATGAATGATAATGAAAAATTAAATTATAAATAATGGAAAGTAGTTCTGACAATAAAAATACAATTAATGATGATAATGAAGATGACTTTGAAAATCTAGGTAAAAAAACAAAAAATAATATATCTAATGATATAACTGGAAATGAATATGATGATGAGAATTTAGAAAATTTAGCTTCTCAACAAGATAGTAGCATAAAAAATGGAGCAATAATTACTTCATTGTTTTGTATTATTTCTATAATAATAGCAATGTTTTCAAATTATGGAGAAAATTTTTTAATCTTTAATAATAAAAATATTTTATATCTCAATAAATATATATTAAATTTATATTTATTATTCTTTCTAATTTCAAACACAATATTAATTGTTTTTTTATCATTTGAAAATGAACAAAAAAATCTGAGAAAAATATTATATAAAAATTTAAGATGGTATTTTATTTTAACTCAAGGTTTTTTTGGATGTTTTTTTTTGATAGGAAGTAATTTTGGTAAATATGATTGGGCAATACTTTTTTGTATAACATTAAGTATGACAATAATAATTTTATTAGCTTTTTATTATGAAGACATTAAATTAAAAAAAGATATGACAATTGATACTATAATATCTGTTTTTATATATATAAGTTTGTTGTTTGCTTTTATTTCTCATATCACTCTTTATTACTTTGGTTGTATTGTAGATTCAAATTCAAAAGATTTTAGTTATATTAATATTGCAATATGTTCATTTCAAACATTTATAGGAATTGTGAATTTAACTTATTTTAAAGATTTATTTTTTGCTGTTGGTTCTTTTTTAATTCAATTAGGAAATATAATTGAAATAAAAAATCAAACTCGAGGAGAAATAATAACCCTTATAATATGCCTTTCATTCTTATTAATAAGTTCTTTATTGGTATCTTTTAGATATAAGGGAAAAATTATTGGAATAGAAGAAGAAAATAAATTATCTACTTAAAATAAAATAAAGTAAACTTAAATATATTATTTATTAAAAAATATAGTAAACAATTATTATTTAAATAAATATTAAAAAGCATCAAAATTAATTTGAAGAAAGGGATTATTTTTTTCCATTGAAAAATTCCCATAAATACCTTTTTTAATTTTTAATAAGAAAGATTCTTTAAAAAAAACTTTTTCTTCTAAAGCAAAAGGAGTGTTTGAAAAAGTTTTGTTTTTAAAATTAAAACGAATAACATTATTTCTAATACCACTTTGATCCTTTCCTCCCATAAAATAAATTTCTTCTTGATTAATTTCAATAATTCCTGCATTATAAAATTTACAATTAATATTATTTCTATTATATTGAAATTCTTCCCATTTTCCATTTGGATTATTTAAATTTAATCTTTGAACACAATCAAAAGGTTCATTTATATTATTTAATCCAAAAAAAGCATAAATATAATGTTTATAAAAATATAAAATTGGATATTGTTGAATTTTAATTAAAGGAGGTAAAACAGTCCATTCTTTTTTATCAAAGGAATATCTTTCACAAATAGTATTTTTTCCACCAATAGAATAAATATAATCATCGTTTGCAATTAGACTATGAGATAAATGTGGCTCTTTTGAATTTGGTCCTCTTGTTAAAGTACACTTAATAGTATCATATATTAAAAAAATATCAGATGCTGTTCCATTTTCATTATCTCCTCCCATAATATATAATTTATTTTTAAAATTTACCCAAGCACATTCATTTAAAAAATGCTTTAGCCCTAAAAAGTTTGAAAAATCTAATGTTTTTCTTCTTATGATATTTTTAATTGTATTATATATTAAAATATGTTTTGATTTTTGTATAACATTTCCAATTTTCATTAATGATTTATCTAATTGATATTTTATATTCGCTTCTTTTTCTAATCTTTTTTTTTCGTTTGTTCCTTCTTCTTCTTCTTCTAAATATGATATTTTTGTTGTTGTTGCAAAATTTCCATAATTATTTCGAATATTATTTGAAGAGTTTTTCATTTCATTATTCTTTAAATTTGAATTCATATCATAATCTAATTTCACTTTGAATTTAGAATCAGTATTTTTATTTTGTAAATTTTCTGAATTTAAATTATTATTAAATTGATATATATCAGACACTTTTTTCTTTTTCGGGACAAAATTTAAAAATGAATTATTATAAGTTGAATTGTTATTTTTATTGGTTTTCTCATCATATATTTCATTATTATTATTTATTCTTTCCTCATTTTTAGTTGTTACTATAAACTTTGGTTGATTTTTCATTTGAAAAGTATTATTTTGATTATCTTTTTTATTTTCATTATTTTGAAAAGAAACTATGGGAAAATTATCATTTAATAAATTACTTTTTTCATTTATTTTAAATTGCTTATTTGAAGAATAATAATTATTTAAATTATTATTATTTTTTTTAATATCACTTAATAATTTTTCAAAAATTTTCTTTTTGTCAATAACAGTTATATTTTGATTTTTAATGTTTTCATGTATTTTATTTAATTCAGGTCCGTTTAAATATTTATTCAAAAAATTATAAATTTCATTGTAAGCTTTTTCAATAATATTTTTAATTAAATAAAGAGTTTCAGAATATTCTTTATATTTTTGAACATCATCTTCAAATTTATTTTTTTCAGAAGCTATTTCTTTAAATTTTTTATCAAAAGTCAAAAAAATATTTTCATTAATCATCATATCTTCAATTTCAATTTCAGATTTTAATTTATCTAAACCTTGAGCACAACTATTTTTAAGTAATAAAACATTATTATGAATAGTTTTAAGATTTCCTTTTTCTTTTTGTAAATAAAAATTAATAATATTAACCATTTTATTTTGAATTAATTGAATCATTTCAATTAATTTAGGGAAAAACTCAATATTAACTTTATCTCTTAATTCATTAACAGAATTTTCATTAATATTTTTGGCATTATCTAAAATATCCTTTAAATCATAAAATAACATTTCAATTAAATTTTTCGAATTTTGTAAATAATCATATTTCTCTTTGATGTTATGATCATTATGTTTACCTTCATTTAAACATAAACTACAGATTGATTTTCCACAATTATAACAATAAAAATAAGGAAATTTTCCTTTATGTAAATCACAAAAATTTTTTAATTTTAATTTAATAAGAAAATCTAAATCTTCAATATTATCATAAGATATTTGAACAGTAAATTCAACTTTTTGTAAATTTGGAAATAATTCATCTAAACATGATGTATCTTTATCAGTATATTCAATTCCATTATGAAATATTTTAATGTTTATTTTTCCTAAGTTGGCTGCAGCTATTATCATTTTTTTTAATGTATGGATTGTTATATTTTGGTTCACGTCAAATAAATATTTTCTATTTTTATCTAAATGAAAGATTGTTTGCCTTATTTTTGGTGTTTGTTCATTTAACATTTTAAATTTAAAGTTGATTTAATTTTTAAAAAATTTTTTTTATTTTAGTAGAGAAAATTATTATTTTTCTTAATTTTTACATAAACATTTTTTAATATTTAATAGAATATTTATTTAATTAAATGATGCATTTTTCAAAACAAGAAATAAATAAAACAAAAAAAGAAGAAGATAATGATAATAAAGAGAATGTAAATAATAAAGATAATGATATTCAACATAATTTGGATAATATAAATAAATTAAAAATCCAATAATAGAAATAAAAATAATAAATTTAGTAATAATTATATTATTGGTGATAAAAATATAGAAGGAGATGATGAATCAGGAAATAATGAATCAAAAAAGATTAATTAAATGAAAAATATATATAATATATATATATAATAAAATTGTTTTTATTATTGAAATAAAATAATAAATTATTTTTTAACAACCAATAATATTTTTAAATAAAAAAATTTCAAATAAATAATTTTAAAAAATGTTCAATAATATGGGATATACAGAATACTTTACAAGATATTATAGAAATAACACAGGATATCTTGGAGATACTGATACAAATTTTGATAATTTAACTCAAAAAAGAAAAAATAGAAAATATCTTCCAACATTTCATACATGTTGTTTATATACAAAGAAAAAAAAATGTTTTTGTAAATTTGGTTCAAATCATCTTGATTCTTCTTTATCAAATTTTATAAATGGATTATACAAAGGAGAATTTGATATAGATGTTTCAGGAGAAACAATATCAATTACAAAAAATAAAGAACAAGAAGAAAAAGATGAAAGAATAAAAATAGAAAATGCTCTAATAGCAGAAGAAATAAAAGGAACAAATTTTAAATATATGTATGAATATAATAATAGAGTAAATGACAATATATTAATATATAATGATTACAAAGAAGTGGAAAAAAAAATAAATGAAGATAAAAAAATTTGTGAAAAATGTGGTATAAGTTTATACGGAGATCATTTTCATAAAGGATGGAAAAATGAAAATGGAGATTATGTATTATTATGTATTTCTTGTTCAAAAAAATATTTTGGAGGAGCAAGTGACTTAAAATATGATCAATATCCAAGAGAAGAACCTTCACCTTTAATTCCAGCTTTTAAAACAGAAAAAGAACATAAAAACATAAATTTTCATGTAGTAACACAAAATAAACAAGAATTATTTTCAACAAATATTATTCAACAAAAAAATTCAAATGATTCTTGTTCTAAATGTAATAAATCAGGAAGAAAACAAGATTTTATTCAATGTTCAAATTGTCAAAAATTTTATCATCTTTCATGTATATATCCTTCTTGTGTTCATCCTATAAATTTAAAATTTGTTTCTAGATTTAATTCTTGGTATTGTCCTCAATGTGAAAGATGTTCAAAATGCAAAAACCCAGATAATAATAATAATAATCCTTTAATTAAATGTAATACTTGTTTTAGATCTTTTCATCAGAATTGTTATCAATTTCATACTATTAATGATAAAAAATATTGTGTTGATTGTATATGTTGTAAAAATTGCCTAAAAATATTGAATCCAATGTCTCCTACTAATTCTAATGATTTAGCTATGACAATTAAAGGTTATAGAGCTTGTGAGGAATGTTGGAAAAATTATAAGTTAAAAAGATATTGTCCTATTTGCTTGAAAGTTTATAAGAATCAAGATGATACTTTAAATGTTTATTGTAGTAAATGTTTAAATTGGTATCATATTGAATGTGAAGGAATTAGTCTTGAACAAGTTGAAGAAATTAATAAAAAGAAAAATAGTTTCACTTGTTCTGCATGCAAAAATTATAATTAGCTACAAATGATAAATGAAGTCACATAACTTTTTAATATTTAATAACTTTTTTTTATTTATATTAATTAATATCAAATAAATTCTTAAATTCAATGATATCATCAAATATAAAAAGTAGGAATGAATGCATGAAAAAATAAAATGTTCGTTTGATAAATAAATATTAAAGCAAAAACATTTATATATAAATATTCGGTAAAATAAATATTTTTTTAATATATATTATCTTTCATTGTTTCTCCTTCATTATTTAGAAAAAAATTATTAGTATTCTTTTTCATTATATTTCAAAGGTTATTTAATATTTATTCATATTTTTTTTTATATTTATTAATGTTTAATAATTAAATTAAAGACTTATTCCTAAGAGGAAATATAATATTACTTACTATTAATTGAATAATTAAACATTGAAAAAAATCATTAAAAAAAAAGAATTAAAACAATAATCTTTTTAAACAAGATTTTATTAACTTAATATCAATTATGATTGTTGCATATATGAAAATTTAAAAACCCTTATAGCCCCTTCTCCTCCTCCAATAGCAAGTAATTGTTCAGGTTTACTAACATCATTACTAGAATCCAAAGCAACAGGAGCATGACTTAATTGATCAATAGCAGCCATACCTTTACCACTCCAATCAAAAACTTTAACAGCATTAACTTGACTTCCTCCAGCAAATATGAATTTCCCAAAATCATTTGAAAATTTACAACAATATAATTGAGTAGAATCTTTAGCATCATCTTTATCTTTAAAACTCCATTCAATATCTTGTTTTAATTGTAAAGAAGCATAATCCCATATTTGTAAAGGAGAATCTTTTCTCCAACTTGCAGTTAAAACTTCACCATAACAATTCATATCTAATCCTTCACCGGAAATCATTGGACCATTAATAATATTTATAGGAGCTTCAGTATTTAAATCCCATATTAAAACATTTCCATCCCAACCACCAGAAAGTAAAACTTTAGGATTTTCTTTATGATATTTAATAGCATATATTTTACTCATATGACCAGTAACTTTATGATTATCATGACCACCTAATTTTAATTTTTCTGATTTTTTTACTCCATCATATATTCTAATTGAAAAATCTTTAAAACCTAAAGCATATTCACTACCATCATTTGAATAATCCATTGAAAAAATAGTATTATCAGGAAAAGTTTTTTTATGTACTATTTTCCTAGATGGAGTATGCCATTCATATATAGTATCACGACAAGCACACATTAATATATTATTTGTTCTTCCTTCAATTCTAGGACGCCATTTCATTACTTGAACTAAAGTTTGATTTTCTGAACCATCATTACAATCTAATTCACATACCATTTTCTTTGTCATCATATTAAATATTCTAACATTTCCATCACGATAACCTGCTGCTATATATTGATCGTTATAATTAAACTTTACACTGTGAATACCTTTCGGCTCATTTAATTCTAATATACAATCTAAATCCATTCGGAAATTCTCGTCAAATGTGTTTAAATTATATTTTGATGAAGGAACTACTTGTTCTTCTTGGTTTTCTGGTTCCATTTTTTATTTATTTTTTTAAGGAGTTTTTAATTAATTATCTTATTTTTTTTTTTAAGTTTTTTTTATTTATTTATTTAATTTATTTATTAATTTTATTTTTAATTATGTATAATGAATTTTTAATGATTTTTTTATAAATAATGGAAGTAAAAAAAGAAACTAATGATAATAAAAATATAAGTAAAATGAATTGTGATAACAAAAGAAGAGGGTCAAATGTAATATTGCCAAAAAATTTAAATCATAAATTATTAAATCTTCCATTTCAAAATTCTAAACCTAAAACTCCAAACAAAGAAAGAATTCCGAATTTATCAAAAAGTCCAATTAGAAAGTTTGATGATCACTCTCCAATGAATTCTAAAGTAAAACATCATCATCACAATGGTTTAATAAGTTCAAAAGATATATCAGATGGTGAATATAAAAAATTTACCTCAACTCATTCAGATTTATTTAAAGAATTTTCAGTATGTCAATTTCAAAATAAAAATAATAGAGATTATATGGAAGATCGATTTTGTATTTTAGTTAGTTTTCCTCATAATGAACAAAATAAATCTCTTTTTGCAATTTTTGACGGTCACGGAGGATATCAAATAAGTAATTATTTAATGAATAATCTTTTTAGTATTTTTATTAAAATATCAGAAAAATACAATAATCAAAATTATGAAAAAATACTAGAAAAAACCTTTTCTCATTGTGATGATGAAATAAAAAAAATTCAAGGCTCTCAAAAAATGGGTTCAACAGCAACAATAATATTAATAGTAAAAGAAATGGATCAAATATTAGGAAAGCAAAAAGTAATATATTCTGCAAATTTAGGAGATTCAAATTGTCAATTAATGAATCATAATGGATATAAAAAAATAACTTATGAACATAGATGTAATGATGAAATGGAAGAAAAAAGAATAAAAAAAGGAAATGGAAGTATTATTAATGGAAGAGTAGGAGGTAATATTTCTGTTACAAGAAGTTTTGGAGATTATAATATGAGAGATTGTGGTTTAATTTCTCAACCTTATATTAATAAAGTTGTATTTAATGATAATGAAAAAAATTTCCTTGTTTTAGCTACAGATGGTGTTTGGGATTTTTTAAATGAAGAAGAATTATTCTATTCTAGTATTAATAAGGATAATTCTTTAGATATTTGTAAAAATATCATGGAAAAAGCTAAAAATAATGGTTCTACTGATAATATGACTTGTATTGTTATAAAATTATAATTTTGGATGTTTTTTAAGATTTTTTATTTTATGTATATTTTGTTATATGATTAATATAACAATTTCTTGTTGTTTGATTAAAGGATTCCTATTTTATTCATAATAATTTTTTTATTTTTGAAAAAATATAAATGAATTATTTTAACATTAATTGATATTAAATGGTTTAAATAAATTTCATAAAAATTAATATATTAAATTCAATTATGATATTTAAATTAGTAATTGATTAAATTTTATTTATTTAATTAAATGTTTAAAAATGAGTTAAAAATTCTATTCAAAATTTAAAATCTTTAAATATAATATTTTTATTTTTTCACAAAATAAAAAATAATTTAAAAAAATCAATAATTAAAGAAAAAGAAAATAAAAAATTAATTCTTATTTAAAAAAGTTCTTATCATTTTTATAAATTTCTATTTATATATAATAATAATAATTATAAAAAAAAAATTTTCTGTTAAGATTCATTTTCTTCATCTTCTTCTTTTATAGTACCTTTTGCTTTTCTATATTTAGGATTACTAAATCTTCTTGATTTATTTTTTGATCTTCTTCTTTTTTTCTCTTTTTCTTCTTCAATTTTTTTTTCTTTTTCAAATTCAGCTAAAACTTCACTTGCTGAAGTTGAATGAATATTATTTGGAATTGGAGTTAAATTTTTTATTAAGTTTTCTTCTGCTTTTTCTTTTTCCTCTTTATTATCTTTTTCTCTTTTTCTCATATAATTTAATGCTCTTCTTTGTAAATTTATTTCTTGATTATTATTTTTCTCTTCTTCATTTTCTTTTTCTTTTAAATGAAATTCAACTTTTTTATTATTTTGTTTCGATGGAGTTTTTTGGAAAATTTCATTTGCTTTTTTCCTTTCTTCTTTTTCTTTATTATTTTCATTTTCAATGTTTTTTTCAATTTTCCTAACATTTAATTTTTCTTCTAATTCTTCTTTTATTTTAATTGCTTCTTTATATTTAGGATAAATTTCCAAAGTTTTATTTATATTTTCTAAAGCTTTTTCAAAGTTTTTTAATTGAATTTCACATAAAGAAATATAAAAATAACTATCAGGTTCAGATTGAGAAATTTTATTCCATTTTTCAAATTCTTCAATTGATTCTTTATATTTTTCCAGTTTATAATAACAAAATCCAATTCTAAAATTTGCTTCAATAAAATCACTTTTTATATCTAAACATTTTTTAAACTGTTTAATTGCTTCTTCGTATTTATCTTGAGAAAGAAAACATTTTCCTTTTAAATAATATCCTTCATAATGATTTGGATTCAATAAAAAAGTCTTAGTTAAATTATATAAAGCTTCTTTGATATTATTTAAATTTGTTAAAGATTTTGCTTTTTGAAAATAACTTTCACTGAAATTTGGATTTAATTGAATACTTGAAGTTAAAATTAAATTAGCATCTTCATATTTTCCTAATTTATTATAACAAAATCCTATATTATAATAAATATCATATAATTTTTGTTTTAATGGAGATTTTATTTTATTTAATAATTCAATTACTTTATTGAAACCTAAAATTGATTCTTCATATTTTCCTATTTTAATTAAAAGTAAAGCTCTATTGTAATTACATTCTATATCATTTTTATTTATATTTAAACATATATTATAACAATAAATTGCATCTATAATTTTATTTAATTTAGTTAATGTAATTGCTTTATTATAATAAGCTTCTGAATATTTTGGATTTAATTTAATAGCATTATCAAAATTTTTTAAAGCTTCAATTAAATTGCTTTCATAATTTTCATTATGTTGAATTAATAAATAGCAAAAACCTCTTTTAAAATAAGCATTAGGATAAAATTGATTTATTTTAATTGAATGATTTAATTGTTCAATTGCATCTATATAATTTTTACTATTAATAAAACAAAGAGCTCTATGATAAAATAATTCATAAGAATTTTTTTCACTTTCATTTGCTGAAGAATAAAATTTATTTAAATCAATAATACCTTTTTCATACCTGTATAATTTTACATAACAAATTCCTCTATTTAATAAAGCTGGGAAAAAATTTCTTTTAATAGTTAAAATTTTATTAAATTGTAAAATAGCTTCTTCATATTTTAATAAACACATGAGACATAAACCTTTATTAAAATAACTGTCGATATCATCAGGATTTAATTGAATGATTTTACTAAATTCTAAAATAGCATCTTCAAATTTTCCTATTTTACTCAAGCAAATAGCTTTATTGTAAATGGCTTGAATATTAGCTCTATTAATCTTTAAAACATTTTCAAAATAATTAATTGCTTTATCAAATTGATTTATTTTCATATAAATGATTCCAGCATTGAATTGTGGTATTTCCAAATTAGAATTTAATTCTGTACATTTAATAAAATAATTTAATGCTTCATTTAAATTATTTTGATTATTATAATAAACTGCAATTCTATAAGCTCCATCAGCCAAAATTTCCTTATTTCCATTAATATCATTTACCTCAATAGCTTTTTTAAATTCTAATATTCCTTCATTTTCTCTTCCCATTTTAGTATAATATATTCCTCTTCTATAATAAGCTTCTCCAAAATTTGGATTTAATTCAATTGCATGATTGGTGTCTTTTAAGGCTTCTCTTATATTATCTAAACAAAAATAACAATATCCTCTTTGTAAATAAATTTCAGGGTCATTTTGACTTAAAGAAATTGCTTTATTAAATATTTGTATTGATTCTTCTTTTTTATCTATATTACATAAACATATAGCTTTATTATAAAATGCTTCTGTATAATTGGGATTTAATTCAATTGCTTTATCATAATTTAAAATTGCTTCTTCAATATTTTTTTTATTATATAAATTCACTCCTTTATTTAAATATGCTCTTGCATTTGGATTTATAGAATTTATTTTATCATAAACAGTTATTGCTGCATCATAATTTCCAATTGAAGTATAACATTTTCCTTTTAAAAATAAAATTTCTAATTTTTTTATATTATTTTCATCTGAAACAATTAAATTATTTGCTTTGTTAAGAATAACAATTGATTTTCCATGTTGAAATAATTTCATATAACATTTTGCTTTTAAAATATAAGCTTCTGAATGATTTGGATAAAATTTTAAAAATTGTAATGAATACGTTAAAGCTTGTTTGTATTTTTTTAAATGAAAATAATCATTTGCTATATTAAGATAAGTAGAAGGATTTGATGCATCCCAATTTAGAGTGTCTAAATTATTGTTATTGTTATTGTCATTTTGATTTATTTGATTATTGTTTGGATTATTTTCATTGTTTTGATTAATATGTTGTTCCATTTTAATTTTTAAAAAAAAATAAAATATTTTTTTTATTCATAATTAAAAAATTTTTTTAATATTGAGAATCGCCACCCCCCCTCCCCCCCTTTCTTTTCGCAACTCTTTTTTTATTGTTTCAATCATTTATTGAAAAAAACTTTCCAATCATTAATTCAAATTCAATTTTTTTAAACACTATGATTCCTAAACACTAATGTGAATTATTTATTGTTTTAAAATTAAAACATAATGGAAAATAATGAAGATATAAAAATCCAAAAATTAGAAGAACTAATAAATGAAAATCTTGAAAAAAATAAAAAGGTCTCAAATATTATAAAAATTGGCGGTGGAGCATTTGGAATAATATATTCAGCAAAATATGATAATCAATATGTTGCTATAAAACTATTAAAAAATGAAAAAACAAATGATATTCAATATAGAATTAATGAATCAAGAATAATAAAAGAAATAAACACCCTTTTAAATATCCATCATCCAAATATAATTCATTCATATTTTAGAATATCGTTTACTTATGAAAATAATGATTATTACGTCATTTTTATGAATAAAGCTTTCAATAAAGACCTTAGTTCACTTATTTATTATATTCAAAAAAAGAATATTTATAAAATCACTAATAATACTTCAAATTTTAAGTTCTTATATTTTCTATCTGAAAAAACTATTAATTTTCTCATAAATCAAATTTTTAAAGGTGTATTTTGTCTTCATCAACATAATATTATTCACAATGATCTTAAACCTTCTAATATATTAATAAATAAGAACTTTGTTTTGAATATAACTGATTTTTCAGTTATCAGAGGCATTTCCAAATTAAATAAAACAATGCTTGGTTTTGGAACAATTTCTTACGCAAGCATTGAGAATTACCAAAGAGAAACACTGAGTGCCGATGCATATAAAGTTGATTATTTTTCAATAGGATGTATTTTATTTGAATTAATTACAAGAAAAAAGCTCATTCAAAGTACAGTTATTTTAAATGCAACAAATAAAATTGGTGCAGTTACTCAAGAAATCACAAAAGGAATTGAGCTTTTGAAACATTTTAATGAATTAAATAAGATGAATTATAGTATAAAACTTATTAATTTATGTATTAATTTAATTCAACCTGAAGTTAATAAAAGAATAAATTTTAAAGAAATTTTGAATTGTATAAATTTCCTTGATGAAATGGATATTAAATATATATGTAATATTAACGAAACTGAAAATAACATAAAATTATTTATTGAACTGCAAAAAAACACAAAAAATTTAAGTGTCTATAAAAAAAGAGCAAAATATTTTTTATAGTTTTTATAATTATTCTAGTTATTAAATATTATTTTCTTAGAAAAGACATTCTGAATTTTTCATTATTAAAAGTCCCCTTTTTTTTAAAGAAGCTTTTTTTTTAAATTATAATATTTCTACTCATCATTTATTTTTTGCATTTTTTACTGAAAATTAGGTATTAACAAAGTTTTTTTGAACTTAAAAAAATTATATTCATAAAAAACTGGAAAATAGGGATCAAAATTATATATTTTTTTTTTTTTATAATGTTTCTACGAAATAATTTATTAATTTAAATTAAAATGAAAATTTTTCTTTGTTTTTGAAATTTTAGAAAAAAAATTAAATAGAGAAATTTTTTACGCTCTTAATTTATAGAAAAAAATAATAAAAAATGATAATGTATTTACTTTCAGTTAAAAGGTCAATATAATTTTTTTTAATTTCCATAAAATTATCATAAAATTAAAAAGAAATTAAAAATTCATTAATTTGATCATTTTTGTTTCTTATCAATATAATATATATAGATTTCAAAGATTAATGAGTTCATTAACTTTTTTTGGTTAAAATAATTATAAAAGATAATGAATCTTAATAATAATAAAACAATAATATAATTAATTATTTTAACAAATATGGATTATAAAATTTAAACTCTTATTAATATATATAATATGTGAAAGGAAGAACATTATATTCTTTTCTATTTATAATTTTTATTTTTTCCATTTCTAAAGACTTTTTATCTAAAAATTATCCCATTTGAATAACATTAAAAATCTTTTTTAATTAAAAATTCTTTTTCATAACTATAAAGTTAAATTTTTAATATGCCATTTAGACCTTAAATGAATAAAAATTATATTAAACATGTTATTAAAAAAGAATGATTTACTGATTAGTAGATTATAATAAGTTCAAAAAAATCTTAATTGGTAAAATTAAATGATTTTTTTTAATCATAACAGTTTTTTATAAATTATTAAAATTAATTTAATTAATTTATAATTAATTACTAAGATAAATTAATATATAAAACATTCACCTTCAAAACTATCATCAAGTTCATTTTCTTCATTATCACTTTTATTAGAATCTGAACTATCATCATTTTCATTTTCTTCATTATTATTTTCATTATCTTTCATATTTAAAATAGAATCAACATCATCTAATTCATTTTTTCCAAATAATAATTTATTACCTCTATTTTTACATTCTTCATTATTTTCTTCATAGGGAATATAAAGTTGTAAAATATTTCTTATTTCTTCCCAATCTTTTATTTCATTATTCTTTGTTAAAATATCTAAGCAATTTTGACATATCTTACGATCATCACCTCTATTTTGACAATCACAAATCATTTTTTTAAATAATACATTAATTTCATAATCTTTTGGTACTTTTTTATTTTTCAACAAACCAATTGGGTCAATTTCATTTAATTTAAATTTAATTTCAGTTTGTTCTCTTTCTAAAAAAGCAGTGTTAAAACTTATTCTACCTAATTGTTTAGTTGATAATAATCCATTCATATAAATTTTAATTGTAATATCTCCTGCAATAGTATATGAAAAATTATTTTCTGTTATAAAAACTGAATCATCTGTGACTAAAAATTTGTTTTGCAAAAAATAATTAGTTTTCGTAGAATAAGACTCTTGAGCAGAATTTCTTAAAAAAAATCCAAAATAAGGAGTAATATATTTATTATTATAATTACTTCTAGAAAATTTTTTAATTTGAATCCCAGTTATACATCTTACATAAGGAAATTCATAATTTCCTACTAGCATTTGATAAAAATATCTTACATATTTCTTTTGACTTGGTTGTGTAACTCCTTCTCCTTTTCTAAATCTTTTTCTTGAATAATATAAAAAAACATCATCTGGATTTTTAAATCTTCCACAAAATAATAAATAACAACATATTATTGTTCCCGTTCTTCCTTTCCCTGCTCTGCAATTTACAACGACTACATTTTCTTTATCTTTTTCTAAAAATTTTTGAATTTTTTCACATATTATAAATAATAATTTTAAAGGAGGAGAATGATGATCTATCCATTCAAATTCTAATACCAAAATAAATTATATAAATTTTTTTACTTTGTTGTTAAATTTTTCTTTGTCATATTTTTTACCACTTAAATTTATTACTAAATAATTTGAACCATGTCTTTCATTTAAAAAAAGGGAAACTTCATCTATACTGTTTCTTATTATTTTCTCTAATCCTGACCCTGGATATGCCATTGCTATTAATCTAGGAGTTATATAACTCAAATCTAAGTTATATTTTCTATCTTGAAAACGAAGTTTTTTACCACTTACTAATGTTCTAACATAATTCATTATTTATTTTTTGAGGAATATAAATAATTATTTTATTTATTAATATATTAAAGTATTTTCCTAAAATATTTTTAATATAGGTTCTCTTATTAACTAATTAATCTGTAATCATAAAAAAAAGATATTATTTTCTTTTTTATTCATATTAAAAAGAATTAATTTTTAAAAAATATAAAAATTTCAAAAAAATAGAATAAAGAATATAAATTATATGGTAAATATTGAAATAAATTAAGAAGAATATTTTAAAATTTAATGATAAAAATACAATATAATATTCGTCTATCCTGAATGTGATATAAACTTTAATTCTTAACTAGAATATGGATTCAATAAAATATACATTTCAAAAATTAAATTTCAAAAAATGAAGTTCAATAATTATGTTATCGTCGAATAAAGAAAATAATGTTAATATTAAAATATTAAATACTAAATTATAAAATTTTATAATAAATTTATTAAAGAATATAATAATGAAATTAAAAAAATAATAATAAGTATATCATCATTTACATCCTATATAACAAAATTTGAGTTGAAATATATATTGATATTAAGTTAATTATTGTAAATAAATAAAAAATTATATAAAAATAATAAAAATACTCATTTCATACATTAAGTATTCTCTTTATTTGAAGATAAATAATATATATAAATTTGAAAAAATAAATTTTATATCGATGAATTAAGGAAATTTATTGACCAATCAAAATTTATAATTTCAGAATTAGCTTGATTATTCCCAACAAAATCTAAAAATTCTCTTGAACAAACACTAAAAAATAAAAAAAAATAATTTACTCTTGAAAAGATTCTAACTTATCAATAAAATTTTCTTCAATCCAAATAAGTAATTCAGGAAGTTTAATTGAATGATTTTCCATATCAACTGAAATTCTATTATTAAAAAATTCAATAGTATTTCTTAAAATTTGTTTTTGAAGAGTATTTGGAAAATAAATTTGTAAATACGGTGAAGAAATACAAGGAATTGATATACAAAAAGGAAGATATTTATAATCATTTTTAATTATTAAATTATTTCTATTATCTTCAGATTTAAAAGATATAATCTCTCCATAAATTTCTTTTGCTACTTTAGTATTTTTTAAAATAACACATTCAATTTCATATAAACTAAAATAATATCCTCCAATTTTAAAAAATGAATTTTTTAATAATCTATACCATTCATAAAAAGTTAAAGGGACTTCTCTTTTTAAAATAATAGTGAATATAGTTAAAAAATTATATGCATTTAACCAAAAACAAGTATTAAAATCAGGATATTTTAATATTGTTTTTAAATCAACTGCTTGTAATTCAGCAACTAAAAGTTTTATTTCTTGAAATTCAGTTGAATTACATATATTTAATAATAATTGAGAAGAAATTAATTCTGTTTGTAATTTGTTTAATGATTTTTTTATAATTAAACTAAATAAAGAAACTGAAATTTCTTCCATTAATTCAATTGGTCCTTTATCTGTTTGTAAAATATTTTCATATAAATTTAAAGCATTTATTCTTACTATTTTTCTTTTTGTTTCATTTTCTTTTTTTAAATTTTTCATAATTTTTTCTCCATCTGTTATTCCATCGTAATTATTATTTAAGAAACTTTTTTGAAAGTTTTCAATTTCATCTTGAGTGAAAGTAGTAATTTGTTTCTTTAATAAAGTAGTATTTTTTCTTTGAACTACAACAGTATTTCTTCTTAAATATAATCTTTTTGGTGTAATATTTAAACTTGATTTTTTTTGTGCTTTTGGACTATTTATTGGAGATTCTGGTGAATCATTAATTTCATTATTATTGTTATGATTTGTGTTTATATTAATTTGATTATTAATATTAATATTAATATTAATATTAATATTATTATTATTAATAATATTATTATTATTATTATTATTATTATAATTATTATTATTATTATTATTATTATTATTATTATTATTAACTATGTTTGGTGGTAATCCACTTGATGAAGGTGTATGAGTATTTTCTTTTTTTGATGAAAGTGATAATAAACTTTTTGAACTTGTTTTATCTAAAATTTTTGTTTTTTTATTTATTTTGCTTAGTTTTAATTGTATTATTTTTTTGATTAATTTATAATTGTCTCTCAATTTTAATTTTAAATTATCTTCTTTGAAATTTTCTTTTTCATTTAATTCTGCTAAAATATCTGATAATTTATCATTATTAAAGCAATCTAAAAATTGATAAAATCTTGCTCTACAAAATCCTTTTTTACATAATATAAGACTTTGTTCAAATAATTTGATAATTTGTTCTTTTTCATAAGTTTGAGAATATTCATTTAATAAAAAAGCACAAAATTGATAAAATTGATAACAATTAATAGAAGAAAAATAAAATAAATTATTATCAATAGATATTTTTTTTTCTTCTTCATTAAAACTATTTTGATCAATATAAGAAGAACAATAACTTTCTATTGATCGTTCAATAATTTCATTTTCATGATTTAAAATAGAAATAATTTGATTAGTCATTAATTCTCTATAATTTAATTTTTTATCATTTAAAAGTTTAGATAAAAAATCACAAAAAAATAAAAAACCAGAATTAAAGAAAAAAGATAATTTACTATCTTTACTATCTTTAGCAGAATTTCCACTTAATGAAGAATTTTTAATTTGATATAATGAAAATAAATTCTTATGTTTTTTATTCAGTTGAGATAAATGAATTGATATTTCACTATTATTTCCTAAATTATTTGAAAATTTTGCTTTTTTTATTTTATAAGAAGAAACACTATTACTATTATGGATTTTAATATGTGAATTTTTTCTTAGAACTTTATCTTTTTCTATTTCAATTGTGTTGTTTGTTTTTAAATGACTAAAATCAAAATCATTTGAAAAAAATTTTTTTCGACTTCTACATTTTTTTTTCCATAAAATTTTTTTGTCACAAGGAGAAATAGATAACTTTAAGTTTTTATTAAATTGTGAAATTGCCATTGAATAATCAATTCTCATTGTTTCTAAATCTGATTTAATCTTTTTTTGTTCTTCGTTTTCTTCCTTAATTTCAATTTGATCAATAATAAAATTAAAAGTATAAGGAAGAGTAAGTTCTATAGTTAATAAGTCTATATTATCTTGATTAGTTTTTATTTTATCATCTGATAAAATATTCTTGAAAATTTTACTTAAAGAATCATCTAAATTTTTAAAAGAAATAATAAAATGTTCAAAAGCAACTGTCGAAGTTACTTTTTCCCAAAATTCTCTCATATCTTCTTGACATAATTCATCATTTAAAAATGATTCTACATTAAAAACTTTATCTTCTGTAAAATGTTTTTTCATTATATTTAAAGAATTTCTAAATATTCTGAAAAATATATAATGAATGTTTTCACCAAAAGATTTATTTCTATCAATATCTTCAATATTATAATTCATTTTAAAATTTATTTTATCTTCATCATCTTCAATTATATCTTCAATATCAAAAATTTCTGGATTTTTAATATATTGTAATTTTTTCCTTAATTTTTCCTCTTCTGAAGTTGATAAAATTGAGATTCCATTTTTATTAATAATTGAAGTATTAACATCACATATTACATAAGAAGAATATGATTCATTTAAATATTCATAATCTACTTTTGTGGATAAAACTCCCATTAAATATGGAGTTGGAGATTCTAAATAAGTTAATTGATCAGAAGGTAAAATAGGAATATAAGTATGTAGCCATCGAAAAGGAAACATTAATGATAAAATTGCTTCACTAATTGAATACAATAAAAAACTTTGATTTGCTAATAAAATTACATGCTTTTCACATAATAAACTACACCATAATTTTATTATACATGATATTTCTAAACAATTAAATAAAATATTTATACATTCATCATTTCTTGGAATTTCCCATAAAGAAGAAAAATAAAATTCAATTCTTGAAAAATGACAATTCAAAATTAATTTTGTATAATTTGATGGAATAATTATATCACAAATAAATATTATTAAATTTATTAATTCACAATTATGAAAGTTAATTATTGTTTCTTCTGATAAATTAATATCATAAGATTTAATTATTCTATACATTTCAATTAATAATTGTTTAAAACTTTCAGTATGATTCACAGGAGACCAAATACAAATTGTATAAGGAATATAAATTTTTTTATTATTAATATCAATACTTTCATTCATTTTTAATATATAAATAAAAGATCTTATTCCAGTTTCATTTGTTAAAACAATAGAATAAAATTTAGGAGGAAAAGGAGAATATTCAATTGAAATTCCATCTGAAAAAACGAATTCTAAAATTGCAGGAGTAATTGAATCTTTACTTTGAGGATAACTAAATAATACTTCTGATGATAGTAAATCTGTATGTTCATTCTTTGTTATTATTTCTTCAATCTTTTCTTGCTTTATCCCTGCGATAAAAACAGTATTTATTAAATTTGATGGACAATATTTACTTGGAGGTAACATTTTAACAAATTATTGTTTTATAAATATTTAAAATATTTTTTATATAAAATAATAAATAAAAGTAATATTATATGACTCAATAATAAATATATAATATTTTTTCTTCTCATTTAACAAGAATAAAAATAGAAATAATAAAATAAGCTAAAAGTAATATTGTAGAAATCATAAAAACATAAAACAAATATTTATTCCTTCTTCCAATACATTTACAAATTATAGAGCAATGATGATCATAACCTTCAATACAAATATTACATTCATAACAATGATTAACATTTTTATCAATTTCAACCCAAAAACCACATTTATTACACATTTTATATTTTGGTCTTGGTTCACCATATTGTCTCCCTTGATTATTTTTTGGATAACCAGGATTTAAAATAAATAATAAAGTAAAAGATAATTGAAAAACACTCAATATAATTATTCCAATTGTATATTGAATTGTTTTATTATTTGAATAAAAAATATATAAAAATATTATAATAATAGAATCAAATAATAAACTTAAGAATAAAAATATTTGCCATTGATTTCCTATTATAAATAAAGGATTTCCGTCATCATCTCCAAAAAAAAAATTACATTCTCCAACTTTTTTATAAAAAAATTTATCTGTTTTATTTTTACTATCAATATAATATTGAGAAGGAATTTCAGGAATAATTTGATTTAAATCTTCAATTGATCTATTTTCTTCACTAGCTTCTATTTTAGTTAATTCTATTTCTCTTAAAGACATTTTTTCATTTGCAATTGAAGGTGATGATATTATTATTTTTTCTGCTTTATGTTTTTTTTTAAATTCTTCTATTTCTTCTAAACTCATTTTAGTGTATTTATTTGGATAATGTGGGACTGTTTTTTTTTCACGTATTTTTTTCTTTAATTCTGGAAGAGGTGATAATTTTTTTCTTCTTGATGAATTTATTTCTAATGATGAATTTAATGATGAAGGAATTTTTGATATTTCTTCTTCTATTCTTAATGTTGTTTCTATTTCATTAGAGTAACTTCTATAGCTATCCATATTTATTATTTTTTTTAAAATTAAAAAAAAACAATTATTTTTAAAAATATAATTGTATTTAAGAAAAATATATGAATTCAACAAAACCAAAAAATATATTAATATTTTTTTCAATAAGGAAATTCAAGAATTATTTGAAAGTGCTATTCATGAAGATATATGATTATTTATAATTTAAACTATTTATAAACATTTTAATTTCTTTTAAATACAGGTTTTATAAGCTTTTTTTATTTACTTCTTTTAAGTTATATCAAGTTTATATATAATTAAAATAGTAATTTTTCTTTTTTAAGAAAAAATTGATTTAAAGGTTTTTAAATGTTTTTGATATATTAAAATGTTTTATGCTATAATTTGATGTAAAGATATTTAAAAATAGAATCCAGACCTTTTACCTTATACCTTAAACCTATACTTTATAATAAAATATTTTTAATTATTAAAATAAGAGGTCTGTTAGTTAATTAAAACAATAATTCTTATTTTTCAAATTAATTATCTAAATTCACTTCGAAAACCTTTTCTGATTCGAAGTTAATATCTTGCAAAGAGTCCAAATAATTTAATTCATTATTATCATTATTATTTACAGTATTATTTGGATAATTAACATTTCCAAAAGGAAATGTAATATTTCTACTTTGATTAATAAAATTATTATTATTATTATTTTTATTATAATCATTATTATTTTGACTTAAAATATTTTTATAATTATTACAATTATTATTTTGATTAAATATTTTATTATTAAAAGAAGATAAAATCTTCATATTATTTTTATTTAAATTATTCAAAGTAAAATTAGAACTTGGTCTTGTAAGATTATCATTTTCGAAATTATTTTTATTAATTTTTTCATTATTTAATCTTTTTAAATGTCTTTTATAATGAATTTCCATATTTCCTTTTTCTGCAAAGTACTTATTACAACCATTAATTTGGCATTTATAATTTTTTTCTCCACTATGAATCTTTAAATGAGATTTTAAAGTAGAAATTCTACCAAATTTTTTTTCACAAATATTACATTGAAATCTTTTAATTTTCATATGTTGAATTTGAATATGATCTTTTAAATGACCATTAGTTTTATAAGTTTTACTACATAAATTACATTTAAAAGGTCTATTATCAGAATGAAATCTTTCATGAGTTTTTAAATTTCCTTTTTCATTAAAAGCTTTTGAACAAAAAGTACAAATAAATGGTTTTTTTCCTGAATGTATTCTATAATGTACTTGTAATCTACTTTGAATTGAATATTTTTTTTTACAATTCGGAAAAGGACATTTAAATGGTCTTAAATTTTGATGTATTGTCATTAAATGATTTCTCAAATTACTTGCTGTTGAAAATTTTTTTTTACATATTTCACAATATTTATTTTTTATTTCCTTTTCGGTGTATGAAAAAAAAAATTTTGGATTATTATTTTTTGCTTTTTGTTGGTTTTTTTCTTGAATTTCTTGGGTTTTTTTTTCTTGAGGAATTATGTTGTTTTCAAATCCTATAAATTTATTTTCTTCCATTTTTTTATTTTTTAATCAATAATTGTAATAAATATCTTAATTAATTTAATTTTGAAAATATTAATTTGTAAATAATAAAATCTTTTTTTTTATTATTATAATTTTTAAAAAAAATTATTTTTTTTTTAATTTTTTATTTATAAAATATGGAAAAATAATAAAAATCATATATTGAATCAAACTTTTATTGAAATAAAATATGATGTTTTAATATATATTCAAGTAATATTTTCTAATCATAAAAATGATTAAAAATGTAAATTTACTATTATAAAGATGTATTATTTAATAAAATTATCATTTCTTTTCTTAATTTTAACCTTATATCTGACCAGAATTTAAAAACTTTTTTTTTAGTAATTCTATTGCTGAATTATAAGCTTTAAATTGAACAGCTTTATTTGATGAATTTCTTGCTATTTTTATAAATAATTTCTTTTTTGATAAAACATCTTTATTCCCTGTTCCTCCTTCTAAATTTTGAAATTGAAAGTTCAAAAATCTGTTATGAGTTTTACATATATTTTATTTTTTAAGTTTTTATAAACTTATTATAAAATTTTTACGATACTATTGTTTGAATTTATAAATTATTCTTTTTTATTTTTTTTATTATTTTATATTTCAAAAAAATATTTTTAATGTTTAGATATACATCAGAAGGATTAAAAAAATTTTATAAATTTAAAAAAAGAATAGAAAATAATGAATCCTATATTCCAACCAATAAAGCATCTTTTAAGAATATGAATATTCAAACAAATAATTTTGTGAAAAAATATAATTTTCCTATAAACTGGGATTATGGAGATCAATACTTATTTAGTTCAAATAATAATTTAAATAAAAAATTTAAAAGTTTAAACAACTCTTCACAAAATTCACTTAATAGTCCTAGATTAAATAATAATTTTTCTGTGAATAATAATTTTTATTTCAATCGAAAAAGAAATAATATTATATTCACAAGAAATAAAACTTTTGATAATATTAAAAAAAAAAAACCAAAAAATTATACTTCTTTCAAAGAAAAAAGTTTAATTCCTTCAATATTAGATTATAGTCAATTTAATAAAACTTTTTTTAATACAAATTCATTAGAAAATTATAAAATTTCTAACTATAAACCAAATTCAGAAAGATCTGTTTTATTAAAAAATAATAGTATAGGAAATGAAAAAAATGTAATAAGAAAATCAAATATGAATAGAATAAATAATAAATTTAGATTGAAAAAAAAAGTATTTTTTGAAAATCATAAACTTTTTGCATCAATAAATAAAATGAAAAATTCATCTCGATTTATAAACTCATTTATTGATAAAAAAAAGATGACAAATAAAAATAATGAAAAGGAAAAAGATAATACTCAAATTTTAAATAATAAAGATAATAATGAAATAATAGATAATGAACAAGAAAAAGACAATAATCAAATAATTGATTTATCAAATGTTAAATTTACTAATAATTTAATCAAAAAATTTATCAATAAAAAAAAATCAAAAAATATAAACTTATATTTAAAAAATAAAGAACAAACATAAATAAATAATTAATTTTACTTAAAATATTTTATCAAAATAAAAAAAATATAGTAAAATTTATGATTATTTTTAAACCAATTTGACATTGTTTAATCCATAAATAACAGGAGCAACTTTAAAAACATTATTTTTCTTAACTTCAATACTATTAGTTTCATCTAAAACAACAGTTTCTTTAGCAGGAGCTTTTCCTTTATCTTTAGGATTAGCTTTTTTATTATCTTTCTTATTTTTATCATCTTCTTCAACAGTTTCTTCCTCTTTTTTCTCAATTGGAACTCTTTTAGGTTCTTTATATTTATTAATAGAATATGACATATAATCTCCTTTTTGAATAGAACCTTCAATAATATCATTAATCATTTCACTTACTTCATTATAATCAACAGACCATTTTGTAGTCATTATACTAGCAACTCCACTTAAAGTCATCATTGCAATAGTATCTATCGGTTGATAATTAAAATTAAAAGTTTTTGGAATTAAACTATTTTGATCAACGAAATTTTTAGTATTTGATATCCTATCAAATATCATTCCAATTCTACATTTACTAAATCTACTTGTATCAAATATTTCAAATGGGAATTGATATAATAAGGCAGTTTGACTAGTGAATATAAATATATTACTATTCATATATAATTTTTGTAATTCTGGAATTGATGGTTTATGTTCGGATGATATAACTCCTTCTAATCCTGCAACAACAGGAGCATCTTTATCTTTTTTTCCTCCTCCTCCACTTGCTGAAGCCATATTTTCATTAATTATATTAAATATATTATATTTTAATTTCATTTCATTTGAATAATCTAAATAATAACGAACTGTCCCTGGGAGAGATACTGAAGAAGAACCAGAAGAGAAATTTACTGTTTTTAATCTCATTATATTTACATTTAATGAAAAATCATTTGATTTATAAGGAATTTTATTAAAGAAAGATAATGATTCTATTGGTAAATCATATAATCTGGTATCAATTAAAAATGTTATTTGTTCTATTCCACTTGTTGGAAGAGGAATATCAGGATTATCTGCTTTTTTAGCATCTTTTTTCCCTTTATCTGCTGGTTTTTTTGCTGCTGCTTTTTTATCTTTAGGATTTGCTTTTGATGTATCTTCTTCTGTTTCTAATATTATTGGATTTATTATATCATTTATATCTTTGAATGCATTTCTTATATCATCATTTAAATTATTTTCAAAGTCAAATAATATTTTTGTTATTTTGTCATTTTGTTCTAAGAATAATTTTTCCATTTCTTCATCTGTTACTATTACTGTTTTTATTAATACATGTTTTAATGTTTTTATTACTTGAATCATATCATCTATTTTTTGGTTAATTTCTCTATTTAATACAATTCTCTTTATATAATATGATACTTGTCTATCATCTTTAATTGTCATTAAACCAATATATAATAATGTTTTATCTTCATTCATTTGGAAAATAAAATATGCTGAATTATTAGGTAAAAAGTCTTTAACATCAGTATTCCAAGAATTATAAAAGTTTTCATTTGCGTTTTTATAATATGGAATTTCATTAATATAATTTCTATAATTTCTAATTGATTCAGGTAAAGATGCAGTTCTATAAACATCACTAAAATCACAATCAAATGAAAATGAACTTAAAGATTTATTATATAAAGCAAAAGTTGACCAATCTCTACTTTTTGGGTTAACATATCTTTTAATAACTTCTTCATTAAAATATTTTTTAACTGCTGAATTTTGGTAATCTACTAAAGCTTTAAATGCTAATTCTATATTCAAATAACCTGAAGTTTCTAAAACACAAAAATAATATTCCATCATTTCTTTAGGATGATTTTTAATAATTTCATCATAATCTTTATTTTCATTTCCTAATATTAATTTCTCAAAATCTGAAATTAAATTAATTGTATTTTGATGGAATTTTTGAATAACTATTTTATCTTTTTCAGGATCTTTATTATTTTCTGAATTCTCATTTTCCTCTTCTTCAATTGGATTTTGTAATTTATTCACTTTTTCTAAAGTTTCAATTTTCCAAACTTTTTTCAACTCTTTATTATGCATACTTTGTAATCTAAAACTATTTATTTTTTCAATGAAATATAATAAATATTCACTTGAAATTTTTGGAATTAAACTTTCACAAGATCCTAATAAGGAAATTGATTTTTCATATCTATTCATATTTTCAATATTATCTCTTGCATCAATTGCATTCATTTTATGAATTTGTTTTGTTAAACCATTTAAGTAATCTATTACTTCTTGATTATATTTTACTCCTTCAGCAAACTTTTTATCTATATCTTTATCATCCAAAGATAATTTTTGACTTTGATGACTTTCTCTTTTTATTCTACTTTTAAATTCTCCTATAATATTGTTTATTTTTGCATATACTATTTTTGAATATGCTAATATTCTATGAACAGGCATATAAATAAGGGAATTATCTATTCTTAAAGGAATATATGTTTGAAGGTTGTTTAAGTATGTTGAAACTTCTTCTAAGATTTTTAAACAATTTTCAAATATTTCACATATTATCTTTAGTTCATCTTTATTAACATAAACAAATAAATTATTTTTTGTTATACATTCTAGAGTAATGTTAATAAAATCATATAATGATAAAATAAGATAAATATTAAAACTTGATTTCCCCAGTAAAGAATTAAATTTATTTAATCTCTCGAAAATATCAGTTTGGAAGAAATTTAAAACAACATTAATATTAGATTTTTGTTCTTTTATAATATTATATTCATTAGCTCTAATATTATCACTGTATTTTTTAATACGAGCTCTAATCATATTTATTATTGCATAGGTGTAAATTTGATAAAAAATAGATTTAGAAGAAGTATATTTATCATTTTTCACATATTTTTCATAAGTATCATCACAATAATCAATAACATTTAATAAGTAATTAATCATTTCTTCATATTTTCCCATATAATCAAAAATTTGGGTCATTTTTCTTATAACTGTAAATAAAATATCAGGTGATTGATTTATATTTTGAATTTTTAAAAATAATTTACAAGAAGATTCAAAATCACTTTCAATGAAATTAATATTTGCAAGACAAATATTGGCATTTATAAAACAATCTTTTTCTTTAAGAACTAAAGAATGGAAAATAGCTTCAGTAGAATATTCTTTACTATAATTAAAAAATCCAACATTAAAATATTCTCTAGCTAGTTCAATCCAAGAAATATGTGGTTTAAGATCATCTGCATATTTAATTACTGCATCAATATTTTCTATTCCAGTTGGCATAAATGAATCTTCAGTTTTTGTATTTAAATCAATTGAATATTGTCTTAAATCATCTCTTTTTTTTTGAATAATTTCGTTTGTCAATTTTGGTTTATCTTCAACTAATTCATCCATCTTTTCAAATAATTCTTTTGAAACTTTATTATTTGGATCATTGAAACAAATATTGTTTACCAATCTATAGAATTTTAATTCATATGCAAATACCATATCTGGATCTTTTAATACATATTTTGCAAATAATATTCCAAATTTAGCCATTAATAAACATTCACTATGATAAAAATATTCATTCATAAACTTATCAAACATATATTGGAAATAATAATAAAATTGATATGGTGCTTCAAAACTTTTTTGACAGAAAATAGTATAATTAGGTAATGAAATATTTGCATTTTTTAGTTCGGAATTTGGATTAGAATTTATTTCATTTTCTAAAATAATTCTTTTAATGAAATTTTCAGGCCATTCAAAAGTTAACCAACCATCTAAATTTTCAGGCAAAGTATAAAGTTGAGGAATATTAATATCTTGTTCAATATAATAATGAGTAACTAAAGAAGAAAGAGGATTAATATCAGCACCAATAAATTCCATTTGTTCAATATTTTCTTTATTTTTTTCAAAAAATTCAATAACATTCATAGTTTTAAGAGAAATTTCTAACATTTTTTTTAAAACATAAAAAGCATCTAATAAATATTCTTGTTTCTTTTTATAATCTTGAGCAACAATAGAAAGAAAAACTTCTATTTTAAATAAATGATCCATATGTTGAATATTCATATAAACAGGATAAGGATCATAATCTAATAATTTAGCAAAAACAGTTTTAGTATTAGATCCTTTTTTAGAATAATTTCTACTTTTAGCTCTTTCAGAAGCTTTACTTTTACCTTTTGAAACAGAACTTTTATGTTTACTAGTTTTTGAAGCAGCACTTCTTTTACTTTTTGATCTTTTACTTAATCTACTAGTTCTTGAAGATGAACTTCTTTTTGAATGAAGAGTCTTTCCTTCTTCATCATCTAAATCATTTTCATCATCAAATATAGGTTCTATTTCTAATACTATATCTGCTGCCTGATTTAAATTATCTTCTACATCTTGATAAGGATAATTATTTTTATATAACCATGTTGCTAACTCAAATATTACATTACATACAAATATATTTTGATCTGTTTTTAATAATTCTATTGCTGAATTATAAGCTTTAAATTGATCAGCTTTATTTGTTGAATTTCTTGCTAATTTTGTAAATAATTTCGCTTTTGTTAAAACATCTTTATTCCCTGTTCCTCCTTCTAAATTTTGAAGAAAACTTTTTCCTTGTTTAGAATAATAAAATAATTTATGTTCTAATAATATATGATGGAAATTATTTGGTATTATTTTTAAAGCATCTCCAATCACTTTTTCTCCTAATTCCCAATTTTTAGTTTCATTTATACATAAACAAAAGATACTAAAGAATAAAAGGAGGAATTCTGGGTCTGAATATAATGTTTGTCCTCCTTGTCTATTAGTCATTAAAATTTGATGTAAATTTTGAAACATTTGACATAATTTTTCTCTATTTTGTGGTTGATCAATGATATTTATAACAATTGAAAAGAAGGCTTTTAAATCTTGTAATATTACATAATATTGTTTAGCACTTTCAGCTATTTTGGCACTTGTTAATATTTTATCAATAGCTTCAAAATATAATTTAATTTGAGGAAGTCTTTCTTGTTTTTCTTTATCAACTAAATTTAATAATGAATCACCATATAATAAGAAACCTAAACAATACCATTTTTTCAAAGTTAAACTAATATCTCTTTTCCTGATTTTATTAATATCATCATTATCATAAGTACTAACACATTTATCGCTGCAATAAACAGAATTCTTATATTTTTTTAATTCAAACATTTGTATACCATATTTATACCATAATTCACTATGTAATTCAAGTGTATTTTCATCATTATAATTAACTTGATAAGTATTTAACATTTCAACTCCTTTAACTAATAAATCAAATTTAGCTTTTTCATCACTAGTATTAATTGCATTTTCTAAATTAGTGAAACAGTCACTTATTAAAGACATATCTTGTGAAGGAACAAATGAACCAGGATCATTTTTTCCTTTTCCTTGAGCTGGTGCTTTTGCAGGAGCTGCTTTTTTTTTTCCTCCTGCTTGATCACCACCTGGAACATTAGAAGCTTTTACTTTAATAGTATCAAATTTTTTTCTATATTTTGAAGCTATTTTCCTTGATAACATTATATCACAAATTCTAATACATTCTTCTTGTTTACTTTTGTCATTTAATAATTTACAATATCCTTCAATTAAATTACAAAATAAATCTACTTTCTTATAATAATCAGTGTCACTTTTTTCAGCATTTATTTGCTCATAATATGCCATTGCATTATTCATTGCTTCAAATAAATCTGAAAAAAGAGGAAGAACATTTTCATTTGTTAATGAGGTGAATGTTGGAGCATTTAATAATACTAATAATCCATTCCAAAATTCTATTCCTACATTAAATATTAACCATGGTTGATTTACTGATACTGCTAATTTAGTTGCTTCTTGTAAATTTTCTATTATTTTTTTTCTCCATTCATCAAACTTATTTGTTTCTATTTCAGTATATACTTTACCAGGAATATCAAAATTTTCATAATTATTTCCATATAATTCAATTCCTTCTTGAAGTAAATATTCTTTATATACCATAGCACAATTTAATTTAATTTGACTTATTGCTATTATTTGCTCAATGTCTTTTGTAGTACTTAATTCTTCTGTATATTGACTTATTATTTTATCTATTTCTAACACTGATTCAAATTGATCACATTGATAACAATAATTTGAAATTTCACTACATATATTTATAAAATGTTTTTTATCATCATATAATTTTAAATCATGTTTTACTTTAAATTCATTTATTTCTTCTTCAACAAAATCTTGATCACTTTTTGGTAATTCAAATTCATCAAATTTAAAATTCCTAATTAGTTCCATACATTTTTCAATGCTTTCTTTTTGAGTTTCTGGATTTTTTGAATTTTTAATGTTATCACTTTCAAAAATTAATTTATCAATTGTATTATCAGGATCTTTATAAACAGAAACTTTAACACCAACATATCTTTTTAAATAAACTAAATATTGTTCTAAAAATCTTTGATGATAAGAAACATTATTAGTAATAGAATCAATTAAATTAGGATCATCAGATTTAACAGCACTAGCTCCTCCTTTATTTCCTCCTTTTCCTTTTGCACCTCCTTGATTCGCAGAATTATCACCAAATGTTAATTTATTTTTTGGGATAGAATAATCATTATTTAAAGCTTTAATTAAATTTGAATTTGCTTCTTGTAATAAATCTTCATCTAAATAATATTTTGCTAATTCATAATGCATTGCAGCACGAAGCATATTTTCATTTGATGATATTTGTTCTAATTGTTCTGTTGATGTATAAAATGCTTTATATAAATATTTTCTTAAACTTTTTTTAAAAAATGGCATTGCTGTATTAAAAATAAGCATTGATGTTTCATTTATTAAATCATAATCTTGTAATCTTGCACAACCACTCATATTCCTATCTAATATTTGTAAACTATCTTTTAATATATCTATTCTTTTTTGTCTTATTATATCTACAGGTTGTACATTTTCTTTTAAATCTTCTTCTAAATCATAAATTATTTTTTGAGAACGTATATTTTCCAAAAATATTTTTCCTTTAAGAGAATTACTACCACTTTGAAAAAGGAAATAATATAAATTAAAAGCTGTACTAAGCATTGATGGAAATTTCATTATTGAAAAAGCTAACTCTGCTAAAACATCACTTTTCCAACTTTCTAATTTAATAGAAGCACCACTTTGATATTTATTAGTTTTACTATCAATATTTTTATAAAAATCAGGACATAAAGCAGTAATAACACCATTCACTTCTTTATCAATATCTTTATCAGTAATTATATTTGATTTTATTGCTTGTACAGTATATAAATATTTAAATTGAGGATAATTTGGATTTGTTTCACCATCTTTTTTAATATTACCTAAAGCACCATTATTATCTCTATTAAGATGAATTCTAATTCTAAAAACTTCATCCATAAAATCACAATCTCCTTTTTTTTTTAATATTTCACCAATTTTATCAAGTGCTTTAGAACCTTCTGCTTTTTTATCAGCTTCCATATAACATTCAGCTAATTTTATTAATATATAAATTCTCCAATTAAAATCCATATCATCACTTTCTTCAAGTAAATTTGAAATTTTTTCATAAATTTCCCAAAAATATCCAGCCCAATTTAATTTAAGATAATCTTTTAATATATTGCAAGTAATAATAGAAGCATTGTATAAAGTAGTTGAATATTTTTCTTTATTTTCAGGTTTAGCAATTAATTCAACTCCTTTTTGTACACTTTTAATACTTTCAACTAATGTTTCTGCTGCTTTTTCAGCTTTTAAATTTTCATTTTTTACTTTTTCAGCATTTACTTGTGCTCTAACTAATAGAGCTCTTATATAATAATTATTTTTATTTACACCTTTTGAACTATCCATTTCAAAATATATATCTATTAAATTTTTTGCTATGTCAGGTAAACCACATATAAAAGCTGTTTCTGCTAATTCGACTATTCCATCTGTTGATGTTGTACTTAATGCTTGGACTAAATTTATTGAAAAAGGCTCGTATAGTTTTTTAATTATTTCTATTGATTTATCTTTAAATGTTACATCTGTATTTCGGTTTTCGTAATAATATTTTGCTTGATCTAATTGGTTTTTTAAATATCTTTCTGAAACTGACATTTATTTTTTTTAATTATATATTTTTTTTTATTTTATTTTTATATAATTATTTTTATTTGTTTTTATTAAAATTAAAATATGATATTAAGGATTATTTATTAATCATTATTTTTATTGTTTATTTATTTTTTTACTTGATTCAAATTGGGGATTGGGGATTGGGGATTGGGGATTGGG
>JAEEGK010001533.1_pt1 | contig 58159 bp, 40 predicted proteins | sample 8958771 | NCBI WGS metagenome assembly JAEEGK01 (sample SAMN16246547, study PRJNA631951) | gut metagenome | biome: gut microbiome; feature: rumen; material: SC-attached | host: Bos | place: Iran: Karaj | collected 2018-10 | reverse complement strand
CAATACCGTCGATGAGCACGAGAGGCGCGGCCCTTGAGCCGTCACCGATGGTACCGGTACCACGGACGTTGAATGACATGTTCTGGTTGAGCTCACCACCACCGGTGGTCACGTTGAAGTTAAGGCCGGGGATCTGGCCCTGGAGGGCTTGGGACACGGTCTGTACAGGGCGGGACTCGAACACGTCGGAGTCCACCATACTGACCGCACCGGTCACGTTGACTTTCTTCTGAACACCGTAACCCACAACGACGGACTCCTCGATGGAAAGCTTGTCTTCCTTAAGGGTCACGTTGAGTGGACTTCCGTTCCAGACCACCTCAGTAGGGAGATAGCCGACAGAGGACACTTCAAGAACGTCTCCAGCCTTGGCCTGCGGGAGCGTGAAATGTCCATTGACATCGGTGGATGTTCCCTTTAGTGTTCCTTTGATAAGGACAGCTGCTCCGATTACTGGAACACCAGCCTCGTCAACGACGACACCCGAACAAGTCTGGTTCTGTTGAGCCAGCACTTGGGAATCGGCTTTAGAGGCCTGCGCCTGGAACAACCACCCTCCTGAGACTATCGCTGCCATGGCTAGCAACAGTCCAGTTTTGAGTGTTGATTTAAGCATAAAATAAATGGTGAATGGTTTGTGTAAAACTGACTTTCAGGTCAATAGTGTTATTTAAACGGTTAAAATTAATACTTTTCTCAATTTAAGTATAGGTGTTTCGGAATGAATTCTACCAAATGACAGTAGAATTCATCCAAAAGAAAATAAATATCAGATGTGACAACAGCCTTTTCATAGTGATAATCACAATTTGGCGATGGCCCCTAGCAGCTGGTCGCCAAGGCCTATTGTATAACCTTCCGTCTGGAAGAACACCCGGTTGAAAGTGTCAGCTATCATGACTCTGGGCATGGAGCCTTCCAACATCTCTTTCGGGGCTATTCCGTAGCTGACGTTTGAAGGTAGCTTTCCGGAATATTCCTTTACCCATTCTAGACCATCCTCAGAGGTCAGGAGTAAGATGGGCCTGCCCCATTTCTCGAGACCATCCTTGGCGGAGATCAGGTCGTTGACCGCATGGACTGACGGCTCATGACGAGGGGTCAGGAAACCGATCACGAATACTCCCCGGCCAGTGGTCGAGAGTACGGAGACGGGGTCGGAACCTGCTGTTTTCCAATATCTTGTCTCAGAGTCGAACTCTCCGATCACACTTAGTTTGTTGTCAGGGATCTCAATCACGAGATCGACCGTGGTGGTCTCGCCTTCTTTAACGGTGAACTTATTAATGGTCACAGGAACGCTGCCGTCCGAAAGGCGGTTGCCACTCACGAGGATGTAGTCGCCGGTGTCTATCTCAGTGCCCTTCTTGAACACATTTTCCCAGCTGACTCCTCCACCCATGTCGACCTGACCCTCATCAAACGCGAGAAGATTTGTGCGGCCATCCTGGATCTTGCTGATAGTGAAGTTGCTGTAATATCCGGGGTTGGCGAGTTTAGGTGTGGGGACGTATTTGAGCACCACCTTTCCCTTCGGGGAGACACCTTCCTTAGCGGCCTCGAAATCGACGTCAATCCATCCGTTGGAATTATACTGCACCTTTCCTGTCACGGGATCCTTTCGGGCGTCGATGCCCATGGTCCTGGCGAGGGCGACGAAGAAGATTTCCCTGGAGTTAGGGTCGGCAAGCCTGGATTTGAAAACGCCTATAGGGGACATCGTGATCCTCCAAGCCTTTGTGTCGTTGACAAGGGTGATATTCTCCTTCACCCAATTGATAAGGTTAGCGGGGTTTGAGAGAGATGCTTTCTCACTTTCTGATAAAGCGCTCTTGAAGAATCCTTTATACGGAGTGAGGAACTCATTCGCAACCCTCGGGCAGAGGATGGCCTCGGTGTCCTGATAACTGTCTTCCAATATCTCCCGTGTGACATCGATCATGTCCTTGTCGGAAAGTGAGCCGAGGAGGTCGAGTGCCCTCTGGTCAGGGTGTGCCGCCAGGAAGCCCTCAATCACCTCGTGGTTGCCTGCCGCCTTGGCGAGGAATCCACCCTTAGGAGTCCCGTCATCCTTGGCGAAGGTGGCCATGTAATTCTTGCGTATGAGATCTTCTTGAGCGGTGCGTAAGTTGTTGGCATTCCGTTGTTCCTCAGTTACTTCCGGAATATTCGCTCCTCCTGCGGGAGGGACTATCATCATGCTCTCGGACATGTCGGGGTGCTCGCCCGTAATCACGATTGTGACGAGCGAATCCTTTCCGAAAGAAACCTTTGAGTGACCGTACTTCCCGTCTTTGGAGGCCCATGCTAGCATGTCACCCATGCCAGCGGTGAGGAAGGTCTTGCCCTCCTTGTCGGTGTATTTAGCCAGGGCGGGATAGAACTCGGCGTAATTGTATATGTCGAAGTCCACAAGGGCGCTGTCGACAGGGGTTCCGTCCTCATAAACCACCTTGAAATCCACCTTGGCAGTCTTGGCGTAGTTGTCTATCAGGTTTATCTCGGTGTAATTGGCTCCTTCCATGACCTTCTCCTCCGGTCCGTCGTAGCGGCCGAAGACCCTTGTGTGCATCAGGAGGCCCCTGCTCGCCGGTGTGTTGAACCATCCGAGATTGAGCACAGCCTCAGGCTCACAGGCTCCCAGGAAATACCAAGTGCCGTCCGCCCAGGCCTCAACCCACGCGTGGTTGTCATCTGAATGGGCCCAGCGGGGAGTGTAAACCTGTCGTGCTGGGATTCCCGCGGAGCGGAGTGCCGCCACTGTGAAAGTGGACTCCTCGCCGCAACGTCCCAGTGAGCTCCTGGCGCTGGAGAGAGGGGACAGTGTCCTGGCGTCAGAAGGTTTGTAGGTCAGTTTCTCATGGCACCAGTGATTGACTTCCAGAATGGCGTCTTTCATCGGCATGCCCTTTATCCTGGGTTTAATCTCCCTCGCGAACACTACCCTGGAGGAATCCAGATCCTCGTTGTTCACCCTTATCGGCAGGACAAAGTGCCTGAATTCGCGCTCAGGCACGTTCCAGCCCATCTCGTCACGGGTGTCGAGAGAGGACCGGACATTAGACAGGTAATATTCAGTGGTGTAATCAGTCAGGTCAGCGAGAGGCATGTAGGCGTAGAGGAACTCCAGCGCTTCTTTTTCCTCGGTTGTTATGATTAAGTCATCAACCTGGTAAAACTGCTTCAGGTTTCCTTCACCATTAAGCTTGGCTTGGAGGTCTTTCTCCATCTGATCACGATAGTCTGGGTCGTTGATTAAATGATGTACCTCGCAAGAGGACAAGACTGCGAGAGAAATGATGAGCAGGATATATTTTCTCATAATAAATGTTTGTCAATCTCACAAAGATAATAAATTTGTAACTTTGACGCCGTTTTCGCTGAAAGATGAAGCCTCATAAAATAGTGTTGTTTTTCCTGGCGCTATTCGCTCTGATGTTCGCCTGTTGGTACTTCTTTCCCTCTGAAGGGGTAGAGGTGGCTGGCGTCAAGTTGAGGTTTCCTTCCTACGAATCAGCTCTTCAGGATTTTGAGAATGAAGGGTCTGTAGTCGATGTTGACTCCGTGCTGCTGGCTGTCCGCAATAGTTACGAGATGGTCAGGGAGCAAGGAGACACTCTTGCTTTTTATAAAGAATATCTCACATCCAACCCCAACAGGATTCACCTTCCCGGGGATGATTACACTTTCTTTGACCAACTTTTCGCCGGCTTGGACACAGCCGCGTCTTCCGGGCAGGTTGTCAGGATCGCACATTACGGAGACTCACAGCTTGAGATGGACCGCATCTCCTCGATGCTCAGGCAGATGCTGCAAGAGCGTTTCGGCGGATCCGGTCCCGGCATGGTGCCCATCCTGAAACCGATGTCTTCGGTGTCTGTCTCTCAAAGCACCTCTGGAAGCCTGACAAGATACTCCCTTGTCTCAGACACACTCTCGAAGAGGTCTCCCACCCATCGATATGGCCCTTTGACCAGATATGCCATCCTCTCCGGAGAGGCTCGTTTCAGTTTCAAGCGGGCCGAGAACCGCTATGCCCAGGATAGGGTGAAGTCCATCTCCAGAGTTTCAGTTCTTTTCGGACATAGTAGCCCAGGGCTCAATATGAGCCTCAAATGTGACACTTTGTCCCTTATGACAGCGTCGGTTGACAAACCGGTCAATGGGGTCTCTGTCGTGTCATGGGATCTTTCGCATGACGTGAAGCAAGGATATCTCACATTGAACGGTACCGCTGAGATATACGGGATAATGCTTGATGGCGGCCCTGGTGTCACGGTCGATAACGTGGCTCTACGAGGCTGCTCAGGGACAATCCTGTCAGGAATCGACTCGACTGTGTTAAGGGATTCTTATAAGAAGACGGACACCCGGTTGATCATACTCCAGTTCGGAGGCAACGCCATGCCCGGAATAAGCTCAAAGAAAGCGATTTCCATCTATATGAACAAGCTGGAGACACAGTTTGAGTTTTTCAAGAAAGTCGCTCCATGGGCGAAACTCTTATTTGTCGGTCCGGCGGATATGAGCAAGAGTGTCAATGGCAGCCTGGTGACTTGGCCGTTGCTCCCGGAACTTAACGACTCGCTCAAAGTCCACTGTCTCCAGAACGGCATAGCCTATTGGGACACGTTTAATATGATGGGAGGAGTCGGCTCCATGAAGGAGTGGGTCAACCATAGCCCGCAGCTGGCTGGACCGGACTATATCCATTTCACAACCAAGGGAGCAGCAGAGGTGGGAAGCGCTTTGGCGAAGTCTCTGCTTCTCTATGACGACTTCCGCAGACTGCGCTCAAATCTTTCGGAATATGTTGTCAGAGAATACCTTGACTCGATCCCGGATAGAAGAGACACTCTTACGATAAGAGATACGTTATGAGAAAGTTGGCGGCATATTCATTGGCGGCGCTCCTCCTGATTCCATCTGTCCTGCTTGGGCAGACGGTACATAAGGACGTGCCCGACCTGGAATTTGCCAGCTTCGAGCGCAACAAGATAGTATTCCTGGGTGACAGCTCCGCTTTTGAGAAAGCGTTCGCGAAGATGGATGGAGCCCTGCTGACAGGTTCCGGGAACTTCCGGATTTTGCACATAGGCGGTTCCCATGTCCAGGGCGGCACTCTCACGAGGCGGTTCCGCAACGATCTCCTAGCCCTCGGTGACGGTATAGAGGGCGGCCGCGGGATGGTCTTTCCTTTCACCGCCGCGAAAACAAATACACCCAGCAGCTACCGTTCCCGTTATGAAGGGGAATGGGAAGCCACGAAGAATGTGAAGAGGGATCTGCCCAGGAGGCTTGGTCTTACAGGAATGGCCGTCACAACCTCCGACTCGACCGCTTCAGTGAAGATAGTCCTTAAGGCGAGAAACGCCACTCCAGCGGATCCTGATTTCAAGTTCGACAGGTTGAATATTCTGGGATATGCCACTGATGGTGAGCGGTTTCCGGTTGTCGTACTGGATTCGGGAGACACCCTTCAGGGGGTCAGGGTCGAGGACAAATCCTGCTGGTCCTATCTTCTTCCAGAGTCGCAGGATTCTGTCAAGGTCGCCGTTGCTGGTAAAAGGGGTGAGCTGACCTTGACGGGAATATACCTGGACAACCCTTCCCCGGGTATTTCCGTCACGGGGATTGGCGTCAATGGCGCCGCCGTGCCTTCCTATCTTCGTTGTGAGGATTTCGAGAGGGATTTGCGGATGGTCAATCCGGATTTGGTGATATTCGCTATCGGTATAAACGATGCCTCAGGGAAAGATTTCACCCAAGAGGATTTTATAGCCAAATACAAGGCGCTTGTGTCCAGGGTGCGCTCAGTCAATCCAGATTGTGCCTTATTGTTTGTCTCCAATAACGACAGCTTCAAGCGAGTGCGCCGCAGAGTCTATGCGGTGAACCGCAATGGCCTTGAGGCGGAGGAGGCGTTTTTCCGCCTTTGCCAGGATTGTGGTGGGGGCTATTGGGATATGTTTGACATTATGGGAGGCCTGGGGTCGATGACGCATTGGGAAGAGGCTGGGCTGGCGCGGAGAGATAAGATCCATTTCACAGATGAAGGCTACACAATCTTGGGGGACCTGTTGTTTAACGCCTTCATGGCGAAGTATATAGAGCATTTGAGAAGAAAGTCATGGCTGGCTTGAGGGAAGTGTCACTGCGGTTTTTGAGAGACCTGTTCGCTTTCGATCAGGCTCACCCGCTGTTGTTCACCCAGTTTTATTTCTGGGCCTTCTTCGCCATTGTCTTGGCTTTCCTCTGCGTATTCAAGAACAAGGTGCTGCTGAGGAACGCCTTCCTGTTCTTCGTGAGCTTGTTCTTCTATTACAAGACCAGTGGGCTATTCCTGATGCTCCTGGGCTTCGTGATAGTGTATAACTATCTGGCCGGGTTGCTCCTGCCCCATTGCAAAAGGGCTTTCTGGCGCAGGACGGTGGTTGCCTTGAGTGTGGTCGTGGACCTGTCGCTCCTTTGTTACTATAAGTACGCCTATTTCATAACGGACGTATTGAACAACTTGTTCGGAACGTCATTCGTCGTTAAAGACTGGATAGCGACTTGGGGCAATTCCGTGGTCGGTTCAGGAGCCTTCAGCGTAGACTCGATATTCCTTCCCGTTGGTATCTCGTTCTTCATCTTCCAAGCCATCAGCTATGTCGTGGACGTCTCCCGTGGCGTTTCTGTCACCGAAACGTCTAAACACAAATACGGGATCAAACCGGTGCGGAACTTCCTGGACTTCGGGTTCTATCTAAGTTTCTTCCCCCAACTTGTCGCCGGCCCTATTGTCAGGGCAAAGGAGTTCATTCCGCAGTTGCGCAAACCATTTTTCCTCGGCAGGACTCAATTTGGCTTCGCAGTCTTCTGGATACTGAACGGACTTGCCAAGAAGCTGGTTCTCAGCGACTACCTCGCCGTCAATTTCTGCGACAGGGTGTTCGAGAACCCGCTGCTCTACACGGGTTTTGAGAATCTGACAGCCTTATTCGGATATTCCCTTCAGGTCTATGCCGACTTCTCGGGATATACCGACATAGCGACCGGAGTGGCGATGCTGATGGGATTCTACCTTCCCAAGAATTTCAACTCTCCTTATAAGGCCAAAAATGCCGGAGAATTCTGGAAGAGGTGGCATATATCTCTTTCCAAGTGGCTTCAGGATTACTTGTATATTCCATTGGGAGGCAACCGCAACGGCACTTTCGGGTCTTATGCGATTATCCTCGGGATCGCGTTTCTTGCCTCCGCCTTGGCTGGCAGCTGGTGGGTGTTTGGAAGTGTACTGGTATTGACCGTCATTGTAGCTTGCCTGATCGCTTTCAAGAAGAGCTGGTGTAAAGAATTGATTTCCGACATCAACAGGATGGACACCATGCTCCTCGGAGGACTATGGCACGGAGCCAGCTGGAACTTCATGATCTGGGGTGGACTGAATGGTCTCGGAATGTTGATTTATCGCTTCTGGGCCAGCTGCAACGCCTATTTCAAGGTGTTGGTAATCGGTCTCATCACTGCGGCTTTCGGGACTCTGAAGTACTTTTTTGGGGCACCTGTTTTCAACATGTTCTTCTGGTGGACAGTGATCATCTCATTTGGCGCCTTGGTCGGGATGATTTTCCACAAAGTCCGGAAAGGCAAGGCCGTGTCTTGGATCAGCGGGGCTTGGTCAGTTCTGATGACGTTCATATTCATCACTTTCACTCGTCTCTTCTTCCGCAGCGGATCGAATCTTGATCCGGCGGAGGCCAATGAGAAGGCGTGGAGCACGGCCAAGAACATGGTGAACCAGATCGGGGGGCAGTGGGATTGGTCGCTGGTGCCTCAGATGGCTTGGCAACACCGGAGCATCATCCTTGTTTTTATCGTTGGCATGTTTATCCATTGGCTTCCGGAAAACTTTAAACGTCGTTACCGCATCTGGTTCGCCAAGATGCCTTTGGCGCTCATGGTCCTCGCCTGCATGGCCGCCATCTTCATCATTTGCCAGTTCATCACAGCAGACCTGCAGAGTTTCATTTACTTCCAATTCTGATTATTATTTCGTATATTGCGAAATAATGAAAGGGAGAATGAGAGTGAAATATATTCTGTCGGTGGCAGTGGCGGCGCTATGCTGCATGATCGCCTCAGGACAGACCAAGACCGATGGCAAAGCGGAGAAGTTCATAGACTTCGAGGTTGTCCAGCCAGATGGCAAGGTCTTGAGGTTGTCTGACTTCGTTGGTAAGGGAAAGTATGTCCTGGTGGACTTCTGGGCGTCGTGGTGCGGCCCTTGCCGTGAGGAGATTCCTCGTCTGAAAGATATTTATTATCAATATAAAGACAAAGCTTTCGACATTGTCGGAGCTCCGGTATATGACAAACCGGAGAACTCTCAGGAGGCTGTCGAGGTGTTGAAAGTCCCGTGGAAACAGATCCTGAACGTGCCGGAGTCGGTTCCGGTGGCTTATGGCTTCGATTACATCCCGTACATTATCCTCATTGGCCCTGACGGGACAATTCTCGCGAGAGACCTAAGAGGGGATGCTCTCTGGGATGCGGTAAAGATATATTTAGGTGAGTAAATAATTGATTATCATGAAAAGAAGGACTTTTATCAAGGATACCGCCATGCTGGTGGCGGCAGTTGGGGCGGGAAATGCCTTGAAGGCTGCTGAGAAGATGACCGATAAGACCGGAATTCCTGGTCCTGAGGGTAACGGTGAAAGCGCTGGCGGGGATGGTGAAGGGAAACTGATCACCTCGGCTCCGATGCTGCAGAACTATGCCGAGGAATCCATAGGAGTGTCCTTCGCTGTCGGTGCCATGGCCAATGGATATGTGCTGGTCAGCGAGAGTCCTGACATGAGTGGCGCGAGGAAGATCAAGTGCGGAGGCTACCGCCTGACCGAGATCAGTGACAAGGTCAGCCAGATCCGGGTCTCCGGCCTTAAGCCTTCGACAAAGTATTACTATAAAATCGGTGCCGACAGGATCCATTACGGCGGCGGTTACGATATGAAAATACTTGGTAATGAGGAGGATCCGGTCGTCTACAGTTTCACTACTGCCGGCAAGGGTTCCGATGCTCACTTCTGCGTGATCAATGATACTCACGTGCATTGGCCGGGACTTGAGAAGACCATCACCAAGGTCAATTCACTGGCTCCGTCCTGCGTGATCTGGAATGGAGACGCCTCCAACACCCAGGAGACCATCGAGAGCCAGATCGAGATATTCCTTGATCCTAAAATCTCAGCAAAGGATTACGCCTCCCGGACACCATATTTGTTCAGCCCTGGCAACCACGATTCCAGGGGAATGGCCAACCGCCATCTGGAGAGGGTCTGGATGTACCGCCAACCTGAGGAGAGGGCTCCGAGGGACTGGGATCTGGGCAGGAATTTCGCTGTCAGGATGGGGGATGTCGCCCTCATCGGGCTCGATACCGCCGAAGATAAGATGGACACCAACCCGCTTTTCGCCGGATTGTTCAACAGCGACGCTTATCGTCGCGCGCAGGTCGCTTGGCTCCGTGACGCCTTGAAGAGAAAAGACATCGCCAAGGCTCCTTATCTGGTGGCATTCTGCCATATTCCCCTGTTTGATTCCGATCCGAAGGCGAATCCTGGCGATCTCGCCCCGGCAGACAAGGATCCACGCTACTCTCCTGATTTCGCCATTTGGCAGCGCACTTGCGCCGAGCTATGGACTCCGCTTCTGGAAAAGGCTCATTGCCAGCTGATTATCACCGCCCATCAACATGAGTATCGTCGTGACGATCCCGCTCCCGGAAGAAGCTGGACCCAGCTCGTCGGCGGCGGTCCCAGATTGGAGGAAAAGCATTTCCCCACTGTGATTGAAGGAAAGGTGGAGGGAGGCAGACTGAATGTCACCGTCCACAATATCCTCACCGGGCAGGTTGAGGATCAGGTGTCATTCGCTCCCAGAAAGCGTTAGCGAGCAGTCTCCGGCATCGAGGGCTTTCAAGGCCACCACGAGTTCCTCAGCCTCGGCTTTGTCGTGGAAAGGACCAACCTTGAACACCACGGCGCCGTTCTCCACACTCTTAGCGACATCCATCCCTGTCTTACGTATGGCGTCCATCGCCCCGTCTGGCAGGGATTGTCCGTTTCCTGGATAGAACACCACAGTATACAGGCGCTCGGACTCAAGTTTCCTGGCGGAGGAGACGCTGATGGACTCTCCGTCTTTATATGCCTTGATCTCCGCTGTGCGGAAACCTTGCTTTTTGACCTTGTTGAGGTTAGAGAGAGCGTCGGCATATGTCCTGAACAGACCTGCTGAGCAGATGTACCTGTTTCCGGACTTCTTCTCAAAGACCGGGCTCAAACCCTTCAGGTCCGCCACTGTCGCTTTTCTTGACTGGGTGAACATCTGGATCTGATACACAATACCTTCCGGCAAAGTGTTATCCTCCGCAAAGCGACCTTCGGGCAGGATCATGAACGAATAGTCGAATTTCCTCTCGGGCTTCTTCATGGCCAAAGAGGGGGACGGACCGTAACTGTTTCGGGTGAAAGTGTAGCCGGAAGACGCTCCGACAACATCCTTATCCGCCCTGGCTTGTAATTTACTGATATCCAGGACTATTCCATTGGCCAAGAACTCCATTTCCAGAGCCTGCAGACCTTTCATGGCCTTCTGGAGAGAGTCGTTGAGAGCCGGGAGCTGGAGCTCTTTGCTCAGGATTTCTTCCGAGAGGGCGGCTTTCCTCTCCTCCGTAGCCGTGGAATACTCGGCCCTCAAATTCTCAAGCCCCTTGCTGAAACGTGAGACGGAGTCGCGAAGAGAGCGGACTTCCCTCATCTTGTCCATATATCTCCTCGCTTCCTCTCCCGACATGTCTTTGTCTCCGGTAGCGGCTCCGTTATCCATTCTGGCAGGGTCTCTGGCAGGAATCAGGGAAGCCAATTGTCTGAGGGCGCTGATGTCGGTGACTGCCTCGCGCACGGGCATACTGTCATATTCGAGCACGTATATACGCACGCTATCCTTGCCACAGTCGCGGTTGGACGCGAAAATGGAATACTTCCCGTCCTCCGTATTCATGAACAGGAAATCGTCGTAAGGAGAGGAATATGGGAACCCCATGTTGACAGGGATGTCCCAGTCTCCGGTATCGCTGTTCCAATGAGAGACATAGAGGTCGTAGCCACCCATGCCATACAGACCCTTTGAGGCGAAGAACAGAGACTCTCCATCTGGGGAGAGCATGGGGTAGATCTCGTCAGATGAGCTTGTCAGCTGCTCGTTGATCAGTGTGGGAGCAGCCCACAGAGAATCCTCAAGAACCGTTCTGTAGATGTTCCTTATCCCGTTCTCGTCGGTGGCGGAATAGTAGAGATCCCTGGTTCCTTCCGGGAAGTATATGGCCTGTGAGAGCCCTGTTCCTCCAAGTGAATCCAACTGGTTGGGAGTTTTTCTCCATCCGTGATTCACCAGAGGGTAATAAAGTAGAAAGTCCTTGAGAGGGAAATCTTGTCTGGCCACAACCACCGGCTGACTGCAGAAGTCCATCATTGACTGGCCATTGCCGCATATTATCATCATGTCCTCAACTTTGTCAATCGAGGTCGAGTCAATCTCGGCCACTTTCTGGCAGAGGGATACGGCTAAGGGAAAGTCATAAGCTTGTCTGGCCGAGTCCGCTTGGGCGATGATTCTGTCGACAATTGTCTGCGACCCCGCTTCAGGCACGGTAATCAGCAGGGTAGAGAATATGATGAATAAACAAAGAGTTATCTTTTTCATTCCGAAAATCGGAGTCAATGCATCTGCAAAAATAAGAAATACTTGGCAGATAATTTCTTTCTTAGAAAAAAATGCTAAATTTGTACCCTTATTTTTATGCCCGAAAGCAAAAACAATAAAAATATAAAGTAAAACATTATGCAAAGTAAAGGTTGGATAAGGCTTGTCGCCATCTTGCTCGCCATCGCTTCGATCTGGCAGCTATCTTTCACAGCGGTGACAACCATCCAGGAAAAGAAAGCGGACAAGTTCGCGGAGAAAGCCGCCCAGGTGGCCATGAACACCGCTGCGTTCGCCAAGGTTTCCCCGGAGAGCCAGGCTTACTATCTGGACTCCATAAGAAAAGACCAGAACAGGGTCTACATTGATTCCATCTCTTCGAAGAAGGTTTATCTCTGGAACACCTACAAGGACTGCAAGGCCAAGGAGATCAATCTTGGTCTGGACCTCAAGGGAGGTATGAACGTCATGCTCCAGGTCCAGTTGCAGGATCTTGTCAGGGCTCTTTCAGGAGACAACCCCAATCCGGCGTTCCAGAAGGCTCTTTCTCTCGCGAAGGAGCGTAGCGTCAACTCCAGGGATGATTTCATAACCCTCTTCGGCAATGCTTGGAAAGAAGTAGCTGGTGGTCAGAGACTTGCCCAGATCTTCGGAACATACGAGATGAAGGACAAGATCAAGCCCGAGTCAACTGACGCTGAGGTTTTGACAGTGATCCGCGGTGAGGCTGAGAGTGCCGTCGCCAACTCCTTCAACGTGTTGAGGAACCGTATCGACCGCTTTGGTGTTACCCAGCCTTCCATCCAGAAGCTCGGAAACAGCGGACGTATCCTTGTCGAGCTCCCTGGTGTCAAGGAGCCTGAGCGTGTGAGGAAACTCCTCCAGGGAACAGCTTCCCTCGAGTTCTGGGAGACTTTCACCAACCAGGAGATATCCGGATACCTCGCTGAGGCCAATGCCAAGCTGGCTGAGATTCTCGCTGGCGAGAACACTGAGGCTCCCGCCGAGGCAGGGGAGGCCAAGGAGGAAAAGCCCGAGGGTGACGACTCTGTCCTTAATGCCGAGATCGCCCAGAACCAGTCTGCGGACGCTGATCTTGAGGCTTACAAGAGGCAGAACCCCCTCTACGCTGTCCTTACCCCTTCACAGTACACCGGCAACGCCTGCATAGGTTTCGCTTCCGGAATCGACACCGCGAAGGTCAACAGGTATCTCGCTATGCCTCAGATCGCCGAGATATTCCCGGCCGAGTTCATCCCCATGTGGACCGTCAAGCCTTCTGAGATGTTCGAGTCTGACAACATCTATGAGCTCGTCGCCATCAAGTCCACTTCCCGTAATGGAAAGGCCAAGTTGGATGGTGGTGTCGTCACAGACGCCCGCGTGGTCTACGATCATGGCACCAACGGAGAGCCTTCAGTCTCCATGAGCATGAATGCCGAGGGCGCCAATATCTGGGCCCGCATGACTGGTGACAATGTTGGTAGGCAGATCGCCATCGTCCTCGATGGAATGGTCTATTCCTATCCTAACGTCAATAGCGCCATCACAGGTGGAAACTCCTCTATCACAGGTCATTTCACTCCTGATGAGGCCACTGACCTCGTGAACGTCCTCAAGTCCGGTAAGCTTCCCGCTCCCGCGACCATCATCCAGGAGCAGGTTGTTGGACCATCCCTCGGAGCCAAGTCGATCAAGGCTGGTATGATCTCCTTCCTTATCGCTTTCCTCCTCGTCCTGCTCTACATGATATTCTTCTATCAGGGAGCCGGTATCGCCGCTGACATCGCTCTTCTTTGCAATGTCCTGCTGCTCTTCGGAGTCCTCGTGTCATTCGGAGCTGTCTTGACTCTGCCTGGTATCGCCGGTCTCGTCTTGACAATGGGTATGGCTGTTGACGCCAACGTTATTATATATGAACGTATAAAAGAGGAACTTGCCGCAGGTAAGGGCCTGAGCAAGGCTGTGGCCGATGGTTATAAGAACGCTTACTCCGCCATCATCGACGGTCAGGTCACAACCCTCCTCACAGGTATCGTGCTCTTCGTCTTCGGTTCCGGTCCTGTCCAGGGCTTCGCCACCACGTTGATAATCGGTATCATCACCTCTGTTCTCACATCCATCTTCATCACTCGTCTCATCTTCGACGACCGTATCAAGAAGGGTAAGAACATCACGTTTGAGAACAGTCTCACGAAGAACTTCCTCAAGAACACCCATTTCGACTTCATCAGCGCCCGCAAGGTCTCCTACATTGTCTCCGGCGCTTTGATCCTCATCTCCCTCGTGTCCATCTTCACCAAGGGCTTCACCTATGGTGTTGATTTCACTGGAGGTCGTACCTATGTGGTCCGCTTCGACAAGCCGGTCACAGCTGAGGAGATCCGTCAGGCCGCTATCGCGGAGTTCGACGGAGCAGTCGAGGTCAAGCAGTTCGGTGGTGAGAGCCAGATGAAGATCACGACCCAGTATAAGAACGATGAGGAATCCTCTGAGGTTGACGCAGAGGTTGAGGGCAAGCTCTTCAACGCTCTCGCTCCGTTCTTCGCTGAGAAGTTGACGATTGATGAATTCAAGTCAACTCTCGGGAACGCCAACGGTATCATCTCATCCGACAAGGTCGGTCCTACCATCGCCAACGACATCAAGCGGGACGCTGTTATTGCCGTCATCCTCGCACTTATCGTGATCTTCGCCTACATAGCCTTCAGGTTCAGGGGCTGGACATGGGGTCTTGGTGGTGTCGTCTCTCTTGCTCACACCGCTATCATTGTCATCGGTTTCTTCTCATTGTTCTCCGGCATCCTGCCGTTCAACCTTGATGTTGACCAGACGTTTATAGCGGCTATCCTGACTATCATCGGATATGCCATCAACGATAACGTGGTTATCTTCGACCGTATCCGTGAGTACAGGACACTGCACCCGAATACGGACATTAAGACCAACACGAACCAGGCTCTCAACGCGACCCTCACCCGTACGGTCAATACCTCTGTCTCCACTCTCGTGACCATGCTCGCTATCGCGATCTGGGGCGGTGAGTCCATCAGGGGTCTCGCAGTCGCTCTCATCCTTGGTATCTTGATCGGTACTTACGCTTCCATCTTCATCGGTACTCCGGTGATGTACGATGCCACAGTCGCTCGTCAGAAGAAGCTTGCCGCCGCCGAGTCTGCCAAGGGAGCCAAGAAGTCTTCAAAGAATTAATTCTTCAAGCGAATATTTATTATTGGGAGCGTCGTCCTTAGGGGCGACGCTCTCTTGTTTATGATTATATAAAAAGCTACATTTGTACGTTTTAAATCAACACTTTTTTCATCATGAGCGAAAAATTCCGTATCGAATCCGACCTGCTCGGCGAGCTTCAAGTTCCGGCTGATGCCTATTATGGCGTGCAGACCCAAAGGGCATTGAATAACTACAAGATATCCACGACCAGGATGTGCCATTATCCTGATTATGTCATAGCTATGGCGTGTATCAAATATGCGGCCGCGAAGACCAACAAACAGTTGGATGCCTTGTCTCCCGAGATTGCCGATGCCATCATGCAGGCGAGTAAGGAGATAATTGACGGCAAGTTCCATGACCAGTTCCCTGTCGATATGATGCAGGGAGGAGCTGGAACCTCTGTCAATATGAACGCGAATGAGGTGATAGCCAACAGGGCCCTCGAGATTATGGGACACCAGAAAGGTGAGTACAAATACTGCTCGCCCAACGACCACGTCAACTGTGCCCAGTCAACCAACGACGCTTATCCTTCGGCGTTCCGTTACGCTTTCATCAGGATGAACCGCAAGCTCGAGGCCAGCCTTAAGGATTTGATAAACGCCTTCCGTGCTAAGGGTGAGGAGTTCAAGGATGTGATCAAGATGGGGCGTACGCAGTTGCAGGATGCCGTCCCGATGACTTCAGGCCAGGAGTTCCACGCCTATGCCACTAACCTTGAGGAGGAAATAGCCAACCTTGAGAGGAATGTCAACCTTCTATATGAGATTAATATGGGAGGTACGGCTATCGGCACCGGCTTGAACGCCAAGCCAGGTTTCGCGACCCTTTGTGCGGCTAATCTGACAGAGCTCACGGGCGAGAAGTTCATCGCCGCCCCTGACCTTGTGGAAGCCACTCCTGACACAGGTGCTTATGTGAGCTATTCAGGCGCCTTGAAGAGACTTGCGGTCAAGCTTTCCAAGATATGTAACGACCTCAGGCTTATGGCTTCAGGACCTCGCTGCGGACTGAATGAGATCAATCTGCCGCCGAAGGCTCCCGGATCATCGATTATGCCTGGTAAGGTTAATCCTGTCATCCCGGAGGTCACCAACCAGGTTTGCTTCAAGGTTATCGGCAACGATGTCACCGTCTCCTTTGCCGCGGAGGCTGGACAGCTCCAGCTTAATGTGATGGAACCTGTTATAGCCCAATCTATTATGGAGAGTATCACATGGCTTACTAACGCCATGAACACCCTCCGGAAGGAGTGCGTCGAAGGCATCACGGTCAACAAGGAGCGTTGCTATGACATGGTCAAGAACAGCATCGGTATCGTCACCGCGCTTAACCCGATTATCGGTTACAAGGCCAGCTCCAAGATTGCCAAGGAGGCCCTTGAGACCAACCGCTCCGTCTATGACATCGTCCTCGAGCAGGGGGTGATGACTAAGGAAGCCCTTGATCAGGCACTGGATCCGAAGAATATGGTAGGTTAACCATATTTATTAACCTTATTTATTTTAACCTTATTTATTAATATATTATCCAATGAAAAAACTAACTTTTATCGCAGTCGCGTTGTTGGCTGCCACGTCTCTCTTCACAAGCTGTGGAGGAGGCTCAAAGAAACTTGATGACAGGGGAATCCTCAACCTGATTTATCAGAAGGCAGGCGGAGACTCCTGGGATGAGAAAGCGAAAGAGAACTGGTGCACTGAGGCAGAGCTCGGGCAGTGGAAGAATGTCAAGACTAACGAGGAAGGTCGTGTGACCGAGTTGGTCGTGCGTGGCGCGGGAGAGATTCCGGCCGAGATTTCCGGTCTGACTGAGCTTACCGACCTGCTGATTGTCTTGCGCAATGATGATCTTGAGCAGAAGATTGACAATGTGATTCCCGCCTCTTTGGCTGATTTAACAAAGCTTGAAAGCCTGCGTCTCAATGTGAGTGGATCGAATTATACCGTTCCTGAGCTCAAGGCTTTGAAGTCCCTGAAGACCCTGTATGTCAGGCTTCCGAAAGATACCCCGTTCCCGGATCTTTCCGGTATAGAAGCTCTTGAGTCTCTGGATATTGACGGAGGAAAAGGGGAGATTCCGGAGAGCTACTACGCCCTGCCGAACCTTAAGCGTGTAAGCATCACCACTTCCGGCCTGACCGGCGGGATTGACCCAAAGGTGGCCAACCTTAAGAAACTGGAGCATCTCCAGATTGACCAGACTGCCGGGTTTATCGGAAAAGTCGCTTCCGCTGACGCTGTGCTGCCTTCCGAGATATTCTCAATGCAGAATCTTAAGAGGATCTTCCTCCGCAGGGTTTCCACCAGTGGAACCATTCCCGCCTCTATCGGTGATATGAAGAATCTTCAGAGTGTCACAATCGCCTCTTGCGGCCTGACCGGAGATATTCCCAAGGAGGTTGGCAACCTCACAGGGCTTCGTGAGTTCAAGATCTATGATAACAAGCTGACCGGCTCGATTCCCGCTGAGATAGGGAATATGACTTCGCTTAAGGAACTCTGGCTCCAGGGCAATCAGCTGACTGGTCCCATTCCCGCGGCTCTTGGCAATCTTGCCAATCTTGAGGGTCTGCAGCTTGCCAAGAACCAGCTCACCGGCAAGATTCCCGCCGAGCTGGCCAATTGCACCAAGTTGGGCAAGGGACCCTTCGTCGATTTCTCCGGCAATCAACTTGACGCTTCGATTCCCGCAGGCCTGAAGGCCCTCGAGAAATTCAGCAAGTTCAAGTTCTAGTCAGGAAAAACAATAATTTTTTGTATCTTGCATAATTATGAAACGACTGATAACCATTCTCTTTTTCATTACGGCGTGCTTTGCCCTCCAGGCTGCTTGTCCGGCGACTGACCGAAAGGATAACTTGGAGATTACACCGGAAGTCTTCGGCTGTGTTGGAGACGGAATCACCGATGATACCGAGGGCCTGCAAAAAGCTTTCGACTACTGCAAGACACATAACCGTCTGTTGCGTTCCCAAAAAGGAAAGATTTACGCGGTTTCGAAAACCATAATGGTTCATACGCAATCCGATATCCAGGTGGATTTCGGCGGAGCGATAATAAAGGCCGTCAAACCTATGGAGCATATCATTGACCTCGACAATCTTGATATCCCGGACAGGATAGCTCATAGCAGCGCGGTCAACAATCTTGTCTTGGACTGCAATTCGATGAGTGGAGGAATATATTGCACTTGTGCCTGCAAGGTAACCTTCAATTCCCTTATGGTACGCAACTGCAGCCTTAAGGCCTTCAGGATCAAGAGAGGATCCGAGGTAATCGTAAGCAACTCCCACATCCATTGCACGACGGGTCCGGAGAGTTACGGCATCTATATGGACACCGGAGACTGCCACTTCGACAATATCGTTATCGTCAACGCCCACACGGCCATATTCCAGTTGACCAGCATCAATTTTTACGACAATATACACTCGTGGATGTCCAAGAACGTGGAAGGGAGTGTGTTCGTACACCTGGTGGACGGCCTCGCCCATTTCGTGCAGTCTTATTGTGACACGGCTGAAAAAGGATACGTCATCGACGGGCCTTCCGTGCTGAGGCTGACCGATTGTTATTATTTCAACAATCCCCGTTGCTACGACAGCAAGAACCCTCCCGTGATATTCTACTTCACCAAGCCGGAGTTGACCAGGCAGGCTACGATTTCCATTGAAGGTTCCAGTTTCAACACAGGAAATCTGGACGTCAGGATAAGCAATGAGGAGAATCACCATATCCAGGCCAATAATTGCTATTTCGATCCGAAAATAGGCGGTAACGTAGGCAAGTTCAACCTGACCCCCGCGTCTGGGGTCACTTTCCGCAGGGCATATGGTTCAATGGGGGACAACACCCGGTTCGCCTCACCGCTCAGCGATGCGAATAAGCTGTATGTGGACGCTGACATCGAATCCCCTGCCAAGGGCAAAGTGGCTGTATGCGTGATCCCTGAGGTTTATGCTCCATCTTCCGACCAATACGGACTCTCGACGGTCATCGGATCCAAGGGTGAAACGGTTTCTGTTCCGGTACTTGTTGAGCCTTCGGGGGAAGTATCCTTCCAATGCCCGGCCAAACTGAAGCCTGTACGCATTGTCGTGGATATGGAATATATTCATTAAGAGACTTATGTGGAAAACAGAAGAAGCGGTGACCCTGTCAGGCCACCGCTTCTTATATGTTCGCAGAAGGTCTTTATTTGATCTTCTTGTAGCCGTAACGGGCCTCGTCGCCGAGTTCGATCTCGATCTTCATGAGGCGGTTGTACTTGGCGATACGGTCGGTCCTGGAAAGGGAACCGGTCTTGATCTGGCCACTGTTGGTAGCGACGGCGATGTCAGCGATCGTGGTATCCTCGGTCTCACCTGAGCGGTGTGAGGTCACGGTGGTGTAGCCGTTGCGGTGAGCCATCTCGATGGCGTCCAGGGTCTCGGTCAGGGAACCGATCTGGTTGACCTTGATGAGGATAGAGTTACCGGCGCCCATCTCGATACCCTTCTGGAGGTACTTCACGTTGGTGACGAAGAGGTCGTCGCCGACGAGCTGGCAGCGTCCGCCGATAGCCTTGGTGAGCTTCACCCAACCTTCCCAGTCTTCCTCTGAGAGGCCGTCCTCGATCGAGTCGATCGGGTACTTGGTGATAAGCTGCTCCAGATAGGCGATCTGCTCCTCGCTGGTGAGCTTCTTTCCGTTAGGATCCTTCTGCTTGCCGTCCTTGAGCTGCTTGTAGTCATAGTAGAAGGTGTCACCCTCCTTGAAGCAGAACTCGGAAGCGGCGCAGTCCATGGCGATGGTCACGTCCTTACCAGGCTCGTAACCAGCCTTCTTGATGGCCTCGATGATGCAGTCGAGAGCGTCGTCGATACCCTCAAGCTTCGGGGCGAAACCACCCTCATCACCCACGGCGGTGGAAAGGCCACGGCCCTTGAGCACCTTCTGGAGAGCGTGGAAAACCTCGGCTCCGATACGGACAGCCTCAGCCTCGCAAGCGGCACCGACAGGACGGATCATGAACTCCTGGAAAGCGATGGGAGCGTCAGAGTGAGCTCCACCGTTGATGATGTTCATCATAGGAACAGGAAGGACATAAGCGTTGGTTCCGCCGATGTAGCGGTAAAGAGGAATGCCAAGATACTCAGCGGCGGCCTTCGCGACAGCGAGGGAGACACCGAGGATGGCGTTGGCTCCGAGGTTGCTCTTGGTGGGGGTGCCGTCAAGCTCGATCATGGTCTTGTCGATGGCCCTCTGCTCGAGAGCGGACATGCCGATGATAGCGGGAGCGATCTTGTCGTTGATGTTGTCGACAGCCTTGAGGACGCCCTTGCCGCCGTAGCGCTTGGGATCGCCGTCACGAAGCTCAAGAGCCTCGTTCTCACCGGTGGAAGCTCCTGAAGGGACAGCAGCTGTACCGATAACACCGCTTTCGAGGACAACCTCGGCCTCGATCGTGGGATTTCCTCTGGAATCAAGGATTTCCCTACCTGTAACTTGGATAATTCTCATAATTATGAATAATAAAATTAAGATGTTTCATCAATCTTACAAATATAAGAATTATTCCTAATAATATGAACCTTAAATACTCTCAACTCCAATAGCGGCGAGTAACTCGGCCCATTTTGTCAATACAGCGGCCTTGGCGCCGATGCAAGTCTCGGCGATGTCGTTGAACACCTGCACGGCGAGGAGGTAGTCAAGAAGGGATGAATCCCCCTTTGTATAAGCCGTCTTGCTGCTGTCCATGATCGTACGAGCTTGAGCGAGAGTTTCCTCTGAGTCATTCTCGTAAGTCTTGACAGCTGCCCTGTAGGATGAATACGCCATCTTTACTTCCGCCTCAATCTGCTTTAATGCCGCCTCGTAGGCTGCCTCTGCTTGAAGCACGGCTTTCTCGGCTGCGACACGTTCCCCTTTGTTGGCTGAAGAGAACTTCAAAGGAATAGACACTCCGACTGTCACGCCTCGGAACATAGGGGCGGGAGCGATCTCGTTCCGGACTTCAGTATTGTAAGAATAACCCATATTCACGCCAAGGTCAGGAGCCCTTTGCGCCTTGACTAGAGCCAAGTTTTTCTCAGACAAGCTTTTGGATAAATATGCGGCCCTGATGTCCGCCCTGTTGTCCTGGGCCAAGGCGACCAGATAATCTATCGGAAACTCTTTGACAGGTGTCGCGATCTCTTCATGGATATCCTTAATATCCATCCCTCCAGCAAGATAGGAAAGAGTTATGAGGGCGTTTGTATATTCAGCTTCAGCCTGGATGAGATCTCCTTTCATGGCTTTGGATTCTATCGAAGACTCGAGAGCATCGACTCTTCCTATCTCTCCCAACGCCGCCTTGAGGCTATCTGAGACAGCTATAGCTTCCATACTCTCACTTGTGGATCTTTTCAAGGAAAGGATTGATTGGGCTTGCCAAGCATTGGACCAGGCTTCAATCGCTTCGTAGCGCAGGGCCCTGAAATAATCCTCCAAGAGAGCCTTGGTTATTTCGGCCTCTTCTTTCGCGACGGCTATCCGAGCCTTTCGGGCATTCGCGAGATTGAAATTATAGGATAATCCCAAATCCACGGAACGGCCCATCATCAATGTCCGGTCCTGATTGTCGGAATATTCTGCCGTAAATTCGGGATCGTTGAATACTTTTGCGGCAATTGCTTGTGCCTCAGCTATTTCCACATTGTATTTCTCTGCGATGTATGCGGCGTTCGAACGTTCCACTTCAGCCAGAAAAGACTCAAGTGTCTGTGCCATTCCCGTCATGCAAAGTGACGAGACCAGCAGAAAGCTAAAAAACTTCTTCATTTTCCTTTACGTTTTTTTCTCCCCTTCTTTTTTCCATTCGATAGTAGAGGGTTGGGAGGACGAACAAGGTTATTATAGTCGAGAACAGAAGACCGTAGACGATAACTGTCGCCAAAGGTCTCTGCACATCAGATCCGACACCTGTCGCAAGCGATGCTGGAAGTAGTCCGAGGATCGCTACGGTTGCGGTCATCAATACTGGTCTCAGGCGGTGAGACGCACCCTCTATCACAGCCTCCTTTAGAGGGAAGCCTTTGAGATGCAGTCCGTTAATATGGGAAATCATGATGACTCCATTTTGTATGGTCAGTCCGAATAGGGCGATGAATCCGACAGCGGAAGACACATTGAATGTCATTCCTCTGACGTTGAGAGCCAACAGTCCTCCGAACAAGGCAAGAGGCAGCAACGAGATCAGGAGCGCTGCCTGCCTGAAGTTGCCGAATGCTCCGAAAAGAAGCAGGAACATCAGAGCCAGTACGAAAGGAATGACAACACCAAGCCGTGAATATGCTCTCTTCTGGTTCTCGAATTGGCCGTCCCATTTCAAGGAAAACGCTGTGTGATCGTAAGTTACTTCTTGAGCTATCTTGGAATTGGCCTCATTTAAGAAAGTGGTAAGATCCTTGCCTCGAAGATTGACTCTGATAATGAGATGACGGCGTCCCATTTCCCGAGTTATTGTGCTGGCGCCAAGAACCGAGGAAACTTCCGCTACGGCAGAAAGCGGAATCCTGTCACCAGAAGCGGTAACAAGAGGGAGATCAGCTATTTTCTCCGGTGTATCTCTGCTGTCCTCCTTGAAGCGGCAGGTCACGTCATAGACTTTGCTGCCAATGAATACCTGTGATACCGCCCGGCCGCCAAGAGCGGTCTCTATCAAGTCAGCCACGTCAGCGACATTGATTCCGTAATATGCGACCTTCTCTCTGTCGACGGACACTTTCAGCTGAGGCAGAGGAGGTTCCTGGTCAATGGTCACATCGGTAGCGCCCTTTATATTCTTGATAACTTTCTCCACTTCCTCGGCTATCCGCCGGGCCTCGTCAAGATCGTCACCATATATCTTCATCGCCAAATCACTGTGTGATCCTGCTATCTGATCCATCACCATGTCTATAATCGGTTGGGAGAAACCTACCTTGTAGCCTGGCATCAGAGCGATCCTGTCGGACATTTCTTCAATAAGGTCTTCTTTGGTTTTCCCTAATTTCCACTTTGAATATGGTTTCAGACCGACGCAGACTTCGATGTGAGATGATGTAAACTCCTCCGTACCCTCGTCATCCCTGCCGACCTGTGTCATCACATAGGTCACTTCCTCGAACTCATCCTTCAGCACGTTTCTCAGATCATCCGCCATCCCCTTTGATTTCTCCAAAGAAATGCCCGGAGGAGTTTGGACTTGGATCCAAATACCACCCTCATCGAGATTTGGAAGGAAATCCTTTCCGACCGTGATCACCATCACGCAGACAGCGGCAAGCACGATGGCCATTCCCGTGAAAACTCTTTTTGGCTTGTCTATCAGCCCCTTAGTCCATTCTTTATACGAAGTCGTAAGGTTCCGGATCACTTTGTTGTCATAGACTTTTCCCGGCTTGCGGTAAATCGAATAAGACAGACCTGGAATCAGGATCAAGGCCGTGGCAAGCGCTCCCAACAGGGCGTAACCGACTGTGAAAGCCATAGGAGTAAATAGCTTCTTCTCTATCCTTTCGAAGGCGAATAGAGGCATATAAGCCACTATGATGATAAGAGTGGCGAAGAATATCGGCTTAGCCACTTCCTTTATCCTGGCGGCGGTATCCTTCCCCTTGAGAGGGAGACTGGTGTCTTCCTCTCTTAACTTGAGGATGGTCTCCATCATGACGATTGCACCGTCCACAAGTATTCCGAAATCTATCGCTCCGAGGCTCAGCAGGTTAGCCGGGATGCCGGTGATATTCATCAGGATGAACGCCACAAGAAGGGAAATGGGAATCGTGATGGCGACGGCCAGGGCGCTTTTTATGCTGCCGAGGAAAATCAGCAATATACTGATAACCAGAAGCATTCCGAACAGCAAGGTGTGTTCAACCGTATGCAGGGTTGTGCCGACCAACTGCGTACGGTCCATGAACATATGGATACGGACATTCTCCGGAAGCTCGTTCTCATTAAGGTCGTCAACCACTTGATGAACCCGCTCAAGAACTTTGGAAGGGTTCTGGTATCTCAGCATCTGGACTATTCCTTCCACTCCATCGCTGAAGGACATGTCGTCATCAACGTATCCGAGAATACCCTTTCTTTCAAGGTTGCCATATTTGATTTCTCCCAGATCCTTCAAGAATACCGGCACGCCGTCTTCATTTTTGACTACGATCCTGCCCATGTCCTCGAGATCTTGGATAAGTCCAATTCCACGGACCACATAGCTGACTTCTCCTATTGAGACCATGCTGCCTCCCGCATTGGCATTATTGTTTTCTATGGCTTCAGTGACTTCTGAAAGGGAAAGGTCATAGGAAGCCAGTACCGCGGGATCCAATTCCACTTGGTACTGTGTGGTTAGGCCGCCGAAATTGCTGACAGCGGCGACGCCCTGGATTTTCTGCAAGGCGGGGATCACTGTCCACTGGTTGAGGTCCGTCAATTCCCGGAGAGAAACGTTTTCATCGCCTACAAGGACATAGCGATAGATCTCGCCCGTGGGGGATGTTAAAGGGTTGAGTTCCGGTACGGCATCGTATGGCAACTCGACGGCATTTATGCATTCCATCACCCTTTGCCTTGCCCAATAGTCCTCGGTTCCGTCTTCAAATACCAGGACGATGATTGACAGGCCGAACGCGTTCTTGCTGCGCATCATAGTGAGGGAGGGAATGCCGTTGAGAGCCCTTTCAAGAGGGATGGATATCTGTTGTTCCATTTCCTCGGCGGCGAGGCCGGGAACCTGGGTCACGACATGCACTGTCACGTCAGCGATGTCAGGATAGGCGTCAATGGACAACCTGGTCCAAGAATATATTCCGAAAAGGCACAAGACGAAGAATATCGCCGCGATCAGCCACCTGCGCCTTAAAATAAAGGAAATAAAGCGATCCATAGGCTAATGGCTGAGATAGATTCCACCCTTGGTGATAACGGTTTCTCCACCTTTAAGACCCTCAGTGACCAGAGCGACTTCTGTGCTGAGGTTTTCTGTCTCCACCGGTACTTTCTTGAATGCAAGACCGTCTTGGCAAACATAGACAAACTTGGATCCATTTCCTTGGAATACAGCTGAAGAAGGCACTGTGACCGCATCTTCGACAGTTTTTGAGAATACCGCTGAAACGAACATCCCCGGTTTCAGAACCCTTTCAGCATTGTCGCATTCTATCACCACCGGGATCGTACGGGTCTTCATGTCCAGCATATCTCCGACATATCTTACAGATCCTTGACCTACTGTCTGTCCGGCGGACTCTATGCTCACTGTCTGCCCTTTAGCTATCCCTTGAACCATAGATTCCTTGACATTCGCGGTCACCCATACCGACGACAGGTCTGCCACTGCCACAGGTGCCTCCTCATCATCTGAGAGGATCTGGCCAAGCACAAGATTATTCTTTATCACAACTCCAGAGATAGGAGAAAGCACACGTAATGGCTGACCGACTTTCGCTGATGCCGGATTGACACCGAACGTTGATAGAACTTGCTTAGATAACGCGAGAGCCGCCTCAGCGTCAGAGCATGCGCTTTGAGCTTCTTCCAGATCCTTGTCGGAAACAATACCAGATTCGTGCAAAGTCTGTTTTCTCCTTAGATTTGATGAGGCTACTGAAACAGAGTTGCTGTTTTCCACGTATTCCTTAACGGCTTCCATAAAGTCCGCGGAAGTGATCTCATACAAGGCTTGTCCCCTGTAAACCCTGTCACCCAGGCGTACGAGAATGCGGCTAACCCTTCCGCCAAAAGGTGAAGCGACTTCGGCATAGGAGTCGGGTCTGGGGCTTACAGACGCTGTCGTGGTGAATTTGCTGTTTATCTCTTGGGGTTGGACGGTCTCGAGGACCAGTTTTTGGGCGAGGGCTGATGTCTCATCAACCGTCACCATATCTCCATTTGCCACAAAACCGGACGTGGCTGTATCCTGGTCTGAATTGTTTCTGGACTTGCATCCAAAGATGACTGACGCGCAAAGCATCAGAATGAAATATATATTCTTCATTAAGTTGTTTTATTGATATGATAAAGTGGGCAGGCGCGCGGAGAATGCGCGTGAAGTTATCATATCAAAGAGGGAGGACCTCGGAGGTCAATGCCATTTACGGGACTCTCATAGCAGGCCAGAACCGGCGACTCTGTGAAGACGTATTCCAGGACATCAATTCTTGAGATACTGATATCAGGAATGATTGTGTCGGTGCATACGATATGGCTGAGGATGTCCAGAAGTTTAAGCTGGCCGAATGTGTGTCCTCCATCCGAATTATCGCAGGCATGGCCATCCCCATAAATGTGAGAGTGGGTAATAATTTGTCCGTCAATTACATGGCAATGCCAGAACATTGTCGAACTGACATAATTGAAAAGCAAGATTCCGACAAATATCGCCGAAACCAGACTCTTCAATTTTGTCTTACCAAAACGCATGACCCCAAAGTTACAACAGATAATTCACAAAAATTCACTATATTGTAAAGAAAAGCAGATTAATAACCATGAAAATAAAGCCTTTAAACATTTTATTCGCTTTACTCCTCTGCTCTAACATTGTTACTGGACAGGAGAGACTTCGTAGGGACCAAAGCTTCCTTGGTATCCATTTTGATTTCCATGCGGGGGCGGCCAACAAAAATATCGGTGCCAACACCACCACGGAGATGGTCGGAACCATTCTCGATATGGTCCATCCAGACTATATCCAGATAGATTGCAAGGGTCATCCGGGGTACTCAAGTTATCCGACTAAAGTCGGGAATCCGGCCCCCGGACTGGTCACTGATCCTTTGGTTGTCTGGAGAAAAGTGACCGCTGACAGAGGAGTAGGTCTTTACATGCATTATTCCGGGGTCTGGGATGGCCGGGCGGTTGAGCTACATCCGGATTGGGCGATTAAAGACCAGAACGGAAACCCCAGTACTACAATAACTTCCGTATTCGGACCGTATGTTGATAATATACTTGTTCCTCAACTCAAGGAACTTGCCGGAGTGTATAAAGTGGACGGAATGTGGGTTGATGGCGAGTGCTGGGCGACCGCGTTGGATTATGGCGAGAAGGCTGTAAGGTTATTCAAAGAGCAGACGGGTCTTGATGCTCCGCTATCGCCGGAGGATCCAGGCTGGTACGAGTGGAAGCAATTCCATAGGGAAGCGTTCCGTAACTATCTCAGACACTATATCGCCGCTGTCCGGAGCGAGTATCCTGACTTCCAGATCTGCAGCAACTGGGCATACACCCATCACATGTCCGAGCCGGTGTCGGCTCCCGTGGATTTCTTGTCGGGAGATTATTCTCCCACGAACAGCGTGAATTCGGCGCGAGTAGCCGCACGGTATCTCGCCTGGCAGGGTGTTCCTTGGGATTTGATGGCATGGAGTTTCGCTGGCAATGGAGAGGCACGTCGGCAGAAAACCTCCATCCAATTGATGAGGGAAGCTGCGGTCACGCTCTCGCAAGGCGGTGGTTTTCAGGCATATTACACCCAGAATGGGGACGGTTCGCTCAATCTTGACAAGTTGAGTTCCATGGCTGATGTGGCCGTCTTCGCCAGAGCGCGGCAGAAATACTGCCATCATTCGGTCTCGGTCCCGCAAGTGGCTGTGCTTGTTTCCACTTACGACTATCAACACAGGAATCTCCCGGGGAATCCCGGGGCCTTGTTCCCGAATTTCACTGGCGGGGTGACCGGGATAATGAACTGCTTGCTGGAGAATCAGTACAGCGTGGACCTGCTCGGGGAATCTTCATTGCTGCCCGACTTGAACCGTTTCCCGTTGATTGTCATTCCTGAATGCGAGACCATTTCCGAGGTATTCCGTGATGATCTTCTTGAATATGTCCGTGATGGCGGGTCGCTCCTTGTCGTTGGCAAGGCTATGACTGAGTTCTTCTCGTCGGCCCTTCGACCGGTTGGTGAGCCTGTCGAACCACAGGGCTGGGTCAGCGTTCCGTTCGGAGCGGGAAAGATCGGTTTTATTCCCGAGGAAATCGCCGGAGAATATGAGTCCCGTGGAGGTGCGAAAGATATTCGAGCGAAGATGAAAGTCTTTGTGAATGAGCTGTTTCCGGAGCCTCAAGTAAAAGTGGTTTCCTCTCCATATGTCGATGTGTCGTTGAGAAAGTTGAACGGGAAACTACAAGTCCATCTTGTCAACACCTCCGGCGACCACCGGAATACGGCGATAATTGACTCGATCGATCCGGTGAAGGACATCGAGGTCTCGGTCAGTTGTACGGAAAAACCTTCCCGGATTGTTTGTCAACCTGACGGGAAGGAGTTGAGATTCAAATACAAGGATGGTAAGGCAATCTTCAAGTTGCCGGTCTTGGAAATCTACGACATCATAGAGATTGAGTAAGCGTAGCCTCTATAAGGTCCTCTATTGAGCCGACGACCTTGTCGAAAATCTTGTACATCAGCTCGGGCTCTTGTTTTTCAGGAATATAGACGATAGTCTTCAGACATTTTCCGGCGAACCACCCGGCTTCTGTGTGGGCGGAGCGGCCGCAAGGCAGCACCAACACGCAGGTGTCTGCCCATAGCATGGCATCAAAGTCCGCCTTGAATCCTTTCTCAGCGACAGGGTGGGTCAGATTGCCGATATATTCCCCGACACTCCATTCTTGCCAGTCCTCGGCGATGTCCGACCAGTGGAATCCTCCGGGATTGTCTTCGGGGTTCCTGAAATCATAAACCTCATGACCGGCCTCCCTTAGCCTGGTCACGACTTCCGGTTGATAGGGATTGCGCCAGCTAGACGCCACATATATTTTTGCCATGGCGCTAATATAGTGTAAATCCGGGCTTAAACCAAGCCTTTTTCCTTGGCTTTTGAGATCAATTCGGCGGTGTTGGAAGCTTCGAATTTTTCCAGAAGCCTCTTCCTGTACCATTTGATTGTGGCGAGGGACAGGAATATCTTATCTGCCATTTGCGGGCTGGTCATGCCCGAGGCTATCAGCCGAAGGATTTCCGCCTCCCTTGCGGTCAGCAGAGGTTTGTCAGAATCCTTCTCAGCGGCGGGGATGCCATTGTCTTTTTCAGCCATAGCCTCGTCAATCACCTCGTCCGCGGCGTCCCTTTGGCGGCGGAATATAAAGGCCCGACGGCTGACAGCCAGCAGCAAAAGGGCCATGATAGCTAATAATAATGCGCCTAATGTGAAGATTCTCAATTGTTTCTTCTGCTGGGAGAGTACTTGGCCGATAAGGTCCAGGGTCTCGATTCTGGCTCTAAATTCTTGGTCATCATGCAGGGAATAATAGCTGTCAGCTTCCTTGAGATATTTAAAAGCTTTGCGAGTCTTACCACGGTCCAGCCACAAGTTCCCCAATCCTTTCATGGCGGCCGAAATCTGAAGCGAGTCGCCAGACTCCAGGGCATATTTCAAGGAAGTGTCGTAGCATTCCTTCGCCTGGTCAAAGTCTTTTTCTTCCCTCCATGTCTCGCCCATATTGTAGTACAAGATAGCGTTGCTCTCGTTCCATCCGTGTTTCTCGAAAATCTCGCCTGCCTTACGGTAATACTCCATGGCTCTTGAGATGGAATCCATCATGTTGAGGCAGTTGCCGATGGCACCGTAAAGACTGGAATATGAGTCATCTACGGTCTCTTGACTATAACCTTCCGAGTTTTCTGGGTCAGAAGCTATTTCCGCTATCCGGTCCACGTCCTCAAGGGCGAGATTGAAGTAGAACATAGCGCTGTCGTACTGTTCCGAACCCCAATAATGTTTTCCTATTGTCTTCTCGGCGTCCGACTTTTTCACCAGCCATCCCATTCTCGAAGCCAACGCTATTTGCTTTCTGGCGAACAGAATGCTTCGCTCGCGGTTGATCTGGAGATACCCGTTCATCAAGTTATCATAAGCGCCTATCAGATCTTTGATCTCTTCCTCTGAAGCTTTTTCAATTCTGTCTGGAGTGTATTTTACCACGACATTCTCAAGCGAGTCGAGGTTCTTCCGCCTATGATCGGAATATTCAGCGTGTATCGCGGACGTTCCGCATACGAGCGAAAGGAATGTGGTCAGGATCAGACGTGTTCTCATGTTACTAATATAACAAAAAACAATAATTTAACACCCCGTTTCTAATAGATTTTGGTGCCATTTCTATCCTTTAGGATAGTGTCTAGGAGAAATGTATTGACGAACTTTGTAAGTTGTAATATTAAGAAATATTTGATTATGAAACGGTTATTTGTTTACATCATTTGCGTGACCTGCGCCTTGACGCTTGTCTCTTGTGGTGGTAAGGGCAGCAAGAAGTCCGAGGCCTCGAATGACGGCAAGGTTGACATTGAAAAAGTCGCCAAGAATTTGGAGAAAGAAGCCTTCGAGGGCGAAAAATACTCCAAGGAAGCCGCTGAGTTCTATTTCAAGAAGAATGAGGGAATCAAACTCTCGGACTTGGCTCCTGAGTACAAGCTGAACGAGACAAGCAAGTACACCTACTACGGTGATGAGCATGATGCCCTGGCCAACTTCAAGATCCAGGATGGCGACACCTACACCAAGGAGCAGCACATCGAGAATGTGCGCCGTATCTACGCTGTCACCAAGAAGGCAGCGGACAACGGAATCAATGTCTACGGCTTTGAGGACAAATCCGACAAGGATGAGGCCTATGCCGAGAAGGATCTCGAACAGATGATCAAGGACAACAACGGCACCACAATCCTTGGTATAGAGATATATGTCGGCAACTATAGCTGGTCCTTCCTGAAAGATGGTGTCCTGCATCGCTGCGATGTGGATCTTTTGGAAAAGAACGACACCAAACTAGGCTATTCCGTCAAGATGTACAAGGGTCTCCAGAAGAGCTTTGACGAGACCATGAAGGATGCCGAGGAGGCCTTGAGTGATCCCGAAGTGCAGAAGCAACTCGAGAAAGCCCTTAAGGACGCCGCCAAGTAATCCCGCTCGATCCGGCAGGTGTGGGAATATCGGTAATAATCACTATATTGCCGAAAATCCTTTTGCCATGTCGATTAAGTCAATGCCTGTTTGGAAGTGGGCTCTGCTGTTGCTGGCCTCTTTCATCATTGCTGTTCTCCTGTATGGACTTAGCGATGAGGCGGTGCGTCTCATTCCGATAGGCTGGATCCGATGGATTGGATGCGTCGCTGCCGCCGCTTGGATTCCGGCGTTGTATTCGGTCTTGGTCAAATGGATCGAGAAAAGCCCCGCCAAAGATGTCCCTAGGCGGAAGTCATTGACTGATATCGCGAAAGGTTTCGGAGTAGGCACCCTTTTCTTCGTTCTGGTGGTTGGGATTATGATGATTATCGGGGTGTACTCGATTCTCAACATTGGTAACGACAGGTCTTTCCTAATAGTCGACTCTTTCTTCCTTTTCCTGATTGTCGCTATTGGCGAGGAACTTATGTTCCGAGGTGTCATATTCCGCTGGATTGATGAGAAATGGGGTTTTACGGCGGCGCTGATAGTCTCTGCCCTTTTATTCGGAGCGGTTCATTACCCTCAAGGCACCTGGTGGTCATCAATTGCCATAGCCATAGAGGCCGGCCTTCTGCTGGGGGCGGCCTATAAATGGTCCGGGACCCTATGGTTTCCTGTCGGAATCCATTGGGCATGGAACTTTTTCCAGGGTAATATCTTCGGTTTCGCCGTGTCTGGAGGTGGGGTTGATGCCAGCCTTATACACGCTAAAACCGATGGTCCGGATATCTTGACGGGAGGCTCTTTCGGAGCGGAAGCCTCCATTATCGCCGTAATAATTGGAGCGGCGATATCGGCATATTTCATTATCAAATCAGTCCGTGCTTCCAGATCGGAAGGCCGGTAAAGTTGATCTTACTGTAATATCGGGTTGATGATCTCCGTCAGGAGGTCGTTCTCGAGAAGGAAGCCGTCGTGGCCGAACCTCGAGGTAATTCCGATTTGCCTTACACCTGGAATCATCGGAGCCCAAACGGCGCTCTCAGCTGGAGGGAATATTCCATCGGTGTCTATGGAAATAACTGTGGTATTGGCGGTTATCCTTCCAAGAGCGGCCTGCGTGCCACCTCTTCCTCGGCCAACATTGTGGCTGTCCATCGCATTGGCAATGTACCAGTAAGAATAGGCGTCGAAGTTCCTGTTGACTAATTTGTCACCCTGATGGCGTTCATAAGAGGCTGCCCTTCCGGCAAACAAGCAATCCGGATCCGGCTCGCTTTGACGGATCTCAAAGCCTTCGAAACAGCGGTAGGAAATGAGCGCCTGAGCCCTTGCGCAGCGGAGTCCATTAGCACCCCCTGAGAGATCTTTCGCCTCCCTGAAAGTCTGATCCGCTTCAAGCGCCATTCTTTGGGCTTCCATCCAGGCGGTCATCCAAGGGGATATCCTCGGAGCTGTCGCGATGAACAAAGCGTTCTTGAAAAGATCCGGCTCATCCACAGCCCATTCAATGGCTTGGAATCCCCCTATAGAACTGCCGATTAAAAGGTCTATACTCTTTATTCCCAAGTGTTTCCGGACAATCTGAGAGGCTCTTGTCATGTCCCTCATCGTCAGCGCCGGGAAATCGAACATATAAGGTTTTCCGGTCGCGGGATTGATTGAAGCCGGTCCTGTGCTGCCGTAGGGGGAGCCGGGAATATTGGCACATATGACGAAATACTTATCGGTGTCGATTGCCTTCCCGGGGCCTACCATTCCAGGCCACCAATCCTCCGGATCACTGTTGGCTGTCAAAGCGTGGCAAATCCACACCACCTTGCCATCTCTGGCCCCGGAAGTGTGATATACTATCTCCAGCGGTGCCAAAGAGCCTCCGGCCTCAAGGTCGAACCGGTCTATTATAAGACTATGCCGTATCATACGTGGGCGGCCGCGAGAGCTTGCTCGATGTCGTAGATGATATCCTCCGGATCCTCCAGGCCGATGCTGAGACGCATCAGATCAGGGGCGATGCCGGCAGCCCTAAGCTGCTCGTCGGTCAGTTGACGATGGGTGTGGGAGGCGGGATGAAGGATGCATGAGTGACAGTCGGCCACATGGGTCTCGATCGTGATGAGTTTAAGGGAGTCCATGAAGCGATTGTCGAAATCCCTGCCGCCTTTGAGTCCGACGCACATCACTCCACTGAATGCCGACATGTATTTCTTCGCCAGCTCGTGGTGAGGATCATTCTTCAAGCCAGGATATTTGACCCACGCCACATCCGGATGATTCTCAAGATATTCCGCGACCTTCATGGCGCTTTCGCTATGCCTTGCTATACGGACATGGAGGCTCTGGAGCCCAAGATGAAGATAGAAGGCGTTCTGCGGGCTTTGGATAGAGCCGAGATCCCTCATCAGCTGACTTGTGGCCTTGGTGATGAAGGCCAGTTTCCCGAAAGCTTTGGTATATATCAAGCCGTGGTAGGACGGGTCAGGCGCGCAGAGTCCGGGGTACTTGTCAGCATGGGCTTCCCAATCAAAATTACCACTGTCCACCAAGGCTCCTCCCACGGCGACACCATGGCCGTCCATGTATTTTGTGGTCGAATGGGTAACGATGTCGGCACCAAATTCAAACGGCCTGCAAAGCACCGGGGTGGCAAAAGTATTGTCGATGATGAACGGTACACCATGTGAGTGTGCGATTCTCGCGAACTTCTCGATATCAAGCATTTCCACTCCAGGGTTGGAAAGAGTCTCACCAAACAGGAGCTTGGTTTCCGGCCTGAATTTGGCGGAAATCTCCTCTTCTGAAGCGTCGGGAGAGACAAAGGTCACCTCTATTCCCATCTTCGGGAGAGTTGTTCCGAGCAGGTTGAATGTTCCTCCATAGATGTTGCCGGCACTGACTATATGATCTCCGGCGGAACAAATATTCAGACATGCGAAAAGATTGGCGGCTTGGCCGGATGAAGTCAGCATCGCCGCAACACCACCTTCCAATGCGGCAATTTGAGCCGCTACTTGATCATTCGTCGGGTTTTGAAGGCGGGTGTAGAAATATCCGCTGTCCTCAAGGTCGAACAGGCGTCCCATCTGGTCGGAAGTCTCGTATTTGAAAGTCGTGCTCTGAACGATGGGAATCTGCCTCGGCTCGCCCTTGCCAGGCTTGTAACCGGCTTGGACACACAAGGTTCCGATGCCGGGGGTTCTCTTTTCTGTAGCCATTTGTCGTTATCCGTTAATTAGGGAAGCCGAAGTTACTCAAGATTTGGCAAAATACAAAACCCTTGTGATTTAGACCTAAAATGATTATTATTGTTCAAGCCGGCAATATGCCGGATTCTTATAGTTGAGGATATGAGAAAAGCGATAGTTTACCTTGTCGCGGTTCTGCTTTGCGGAATCGTCTGTTTGGTTGGGTGCCAGCGCGGGCACAAATGCTTCAGCGGCATCTACCCCCATCTGGCTTACTATAACTCCCAGGGAGAGTGTGGTACCGGGGCGGTTGTGCCGTGGCAGGGGGATCTTTGGGTGGTGAGTTATTCACCTCACGAGCCGTTCGGATCGGATGACAAGTTGTACCAAATAACTCCTTCCTTGGAGCAAGTTGTCCGTCCTGAGAGCATTGGTGGCACTCCTGCGGACCGTATGATCCATGACGCTTCAAATCAACTTTTTATCGGTCCTTATGCCATCGATGCGGACAAGAATGTACGGGTTCTTTCCTATGAGAAGTTCCCGGGGCGACCCACCGGTCTGGCGGCTCATTTGACAGATCCGGACAACCGGATTCTCTACGCTTCAATGGAAGCTGGTTTTTACGACATTGATGTCCACACTCTTGATGGAATCGAGCTTTACAAAGACGGAAACCAGAAGAGGAAGGAAGGTTTTACGGGCGATTTATGCGACCTGTTTCCCGGCTACCACGGCAAGGGATTTTATTCTGGTCAGGGAGTGGCTGTATATTCCAATAACGGAGAGGAAGGCGAGCTTGCGCAAAAGCAGTTTGATATTCCTTCAGGAGCGCTTGTCGAATGGGACGGGAAGGATTGGAAGCTGGTCAGACGTAATCAATTCACTGAGATAACCGGGCCTGGTGGAATCCACGGCAATCCTTCTCCGGCTACCGATCCGATTTGGGCTCTCGGCTGGGACTACCGTTCTGTTATCCTTGCGATCAGGGAGGCCGACAAAGGCTGGAGCTATTATCGGCTTCCGAAGGCCAGTTTCGCTTATGACGGAGCCCATGGTTGGAACACCGAATGGCCTAGAATCCGGAATATCGCTCCGGAAGGATCTGATCCTGAGCTGCTTATGACTATGCATGGAATGTTCTGGCATTTTCCGGTGACATTCTCTACAACCAATTCAGCTGGAATCCGTCCGAGAGGAGCCTACCTTAAGGTAATCGCAGACTTCACCGAGTGGAACGGCCGTCTTGTTTTCGGATGCGATGATTCCGCGCAAAGCGAGTTCCTTAACAAACGCAAGCAGAAGGGACGTATCGGCGGGCCGGGGCAGTCTAATTCCAACATTTGGTTCACGCCTTACGACCAACCGGATCATGTCGGACCAACCACCGCGGGAGGTTCCATATGGCTGAAAGATGATGTCAAGGCCGGAGTGCCGTCAGATCCGTTCCTGATCCAAGGTTGGGACAACCGTTGCGCCTGGATCGCCAACCATTCCAATGCTCCCGCCGACATCACCTTTGAGGTCGATAAGAAGGGTAACGGAGAGTGGACTATGGCTTACCGGACCATGGTTGGCGCCGGGGAGTCGATGTTCTTCCCGATCGAAGAGACTCTTGACGCCGTGTGGATGAGGGCCGTAAGCGCCACTGACATCAATGCCGATCTGACTTTTGTGTTGGCTCAAAAAGAGACTCGAGGGACAGAACCGGATCCGATATTCGCTGGTCTTGCTTCGGTTAAGAAAGCCAATGATTCACAAGGATTTCTGTACGGTCTCCCGGATCAGCGCAGGGCTTTCGGTGTCCTGGCGCGGACTTCTGCCGGTGAGAATTATTATGAGATCGACGGGAATATGTCTTTTGTCGCGAAGGACGATTCTGAGATGGCTGATTATATTCGTGACCAATTTGAGATTCCTAAGGATGTTGTTGATGTGGAGGATGGTTCTATTCTTATTGTAGATGCCAGGAACCGTCGCTGGAGATTGCCCCTAGGTGACGGTGAGTATGCGTCAAAGATAAAAGAAGGCGCTTTGAGGCTTTGCCGTGAGGTCGCCACCGAGCGTGATCTGCTTTCACTCGCAGGCACTTTTTACGAGCTTCCCGCGGAGAACGCCGACGGTTACGCCAAGGTTCGTCCTATCGCCTCTCACAAGTTTGGAATCAACGACTATGCCTCCTACAGAGGTATGCTCGTGATGACCGGAATCGACCATGCGGTGGCAAAGGGGAACCCGCACGTGGTTTTCTCTAAGGATGGGAAAGCCGCTGTCTGGGCCGGCGTGATTGATGATCTCTGGAAGTTGGGAAAGCCGGTTGGCCATGGCGGCCCTTGGGTAGAGACCGAAGTCAAAGCCGGAGAGTATTCAGATCCTTTCCTGATTGGTTTTTATGACAAGAGGGAGATGTCCATTTCCCATCGCTCGTCGGGTGAAGTGACCTTCTCTGTCGAAGTGGATCCGACCGGTGACGGCCAATGGTTCCACTATGCTGATTTCAATGTCAAACCGGGCGATACTGTGGAGCACCATTTCCCGGATGCTTTCCAGGCTCGCTGGATCCGAATCAAGGTTGATCATGACACAAAGGCAACGGCTTTGTTTGAATATAGATAATCCATTCAAAATGAAAAGGTTCATTCTGATTCTTTTAGCTTTGGGCTGGTTGCTGAGCTCTGTTGAGGCGTCAGCCCAAGGCATATTCCTTGAGACCGAGAATTTCCCTGTCAAGGGTGGCTGGCAGGTTGACCAGCAGTTCATGGACCTGATGGGCTCACCTTATCTGATCGCCCACGGGATGGGAAAACCCGTTGAGGATGCCTCGACAACAGTTGATATTCCGGAAGCTGGAGTGTACCACGTATGGGTTCGCTCATACAACTGGACCTCCCCTTGGACCGAAGCCAATGGCCCGGGAGCGTTCAGGGTCAAGATTCAAGGAAAGCCTATGAAGGGCATCCTCGGTAACGCCGGAAAAAAGTGGGGCTGGCAATACGCTGGGAATGTCAAGTTGAAGGCAGGGCCTTGTGCTCTTGCCCTATCTGACCTGACCGGGTTCGACGGCCGCTGCGATGCGGTGTGGATTTGCCCGGACAGGGATTTGGTTCCTCCCGAGGATGTCGCTTCCTTGGAGGCATTCCGCCGGCAGTTCGGCGCTCTTCCCGCAAAGCCTTCTGATGGAGGTGATTACGACTTCGTTGTGATCGGAGGTGGTATTGCCGGTATGTGCGCCGCTGTTTCCGCGGCTCGTTTCGGATGCAAAGTCGCTTTGGTTAACGACCGTCCGATTCCGGGAGGTAATAACTCCTCTGAGATCAGGGTACACCTTGGGGCATATATCGAGCAGGATCCCTATCCGGCACTCGGCAGGATGCTCCGTGAGTTCGGCCATTCACAACTCGGTAACGCCCAGCCAGCGTCCAATTATGAGGATGACAAGAAGATAGCGTTCTTGGAAGGACAGGAAGGGCTGACATATTTGCCTAATTTCAGGGCTGTCAAGGCCAATATGGACGGAACAAAGATAGCCTCTGTCGTGATCCGCAATATCGAATCCGGTCAGGAACTGCTTCTGAAGGCGCCTGTTTTCGCTGATTGCACCGGTGACGCCAACCTTGGATTCATGGCCGGAGCTGACTGGATGATGGGTCGTGAAGGACGTGATGAATATGGCGAGTCCCTGGCTCCGGAAAAGGCCGACAAGATGACCATGGGATCCTCGGTACAGTGGTACAGTGTGGATGACGGGAAGAAGAGTTCTTTCCCTGAGTTTGAATATGGCGTGAAGTTCACGGAGGAGAACTGCGAGAAGGTTAAGATGGGAGAGTGGACCTGGGAGACAGGAATGAACCTGGACCAGATCTACGATTTTGAAAGGATCAGGGATTATGGTCTTCTGGTCGTATATTCCAACTGGAGCTTCCTCAAGAACCATTATTCAAGGAAGTCTGAATATGCCAACCGCTCCCTCGGCTGGGTTGCCTATGTTTCAGGTAAGCGGGAGTCCCGAAGGCTTGTCGGAGACTATGTCCTGAAGCAGGATGATGTTGATAAACAGGTATTTCACGAGGATGCTTCCTTTACTTTGACGTGGCATTTCGACCTCCATTTCCCGGATCCGGCAAACACGGCCAATTTCCCTGGGAATGAGTTCAAGGCGGCCACGAAGAGCAATCCGATCTATCCATACGCCGCTCCATACAGGTGCCTGTATTCCAGAAATATAGACAACTTGTTCATGGCTGGCCGGGACATCTCGACCACCCATGTCACGCTTGGCTCGACAAGGCTTATGCGCACGGGAGCGATGATGGGTGAGGTGGTCGGCATGGCTGCCAGCATCTGCAAGGACAAGGAGACGACCCCGAGGGGAGTCTACCAGAAGTATCTACCAGAGCTGAAAGCCCTGATGCGCAAAGGTGCCGCTCGCACGGACATAGACCTGCCCGACAACCAGCACTTCAACGAAGGCGGTCATCTCGACAAGCCCAAGGACATCACCTTCTAGCTTATTTGAAGAGCATTGGGGCCATTTGGTATAGGCAGCGACGCCAGGTGAGGAACTCGTGGGCGGTGCCGTCGGAGACATAGCCCTGGGCGTTGAAGCCTGCGGCCTGCAGGTCGGAGACCGCCTTCATGACGCGCTCAGGTCCTTCCTTGCTTCCGCAGCCGATGAATATCCCCTTGACCTGTTTCGGGTCCTGGATCTCGTCCGGGAGGTATATTCCTCCGCTCATCAGCCCGTAGTAAGAGAACATCTCAGGACGGGCAAGGGTGATGGTGTGGGTCTCCATACCACCCATTGACAAGCCGGCCATGGCCCGGCTGTCTTTCTTGGCGATCGTGCGGAAATGGCTGTCCACATAGGGAACCAGCTCATCACAGAGAACCGTCTGGAAATGAGTGTAATTGAATCGTCCCAGCTCGCCGATGCGGACATCGTTGGTCATTCCGTAAGTCATCACAACGATGAAAGGCTCGATCTTTCCTTCAGCGATCAGGTTATCCATTATGAGATTCGCGCGGCCTTGGTTCCACCATGCGTACTCGTTCTCGCCCCAGCCATGCTGGAGATAAAGGACAGGATACTTCTTCTTGCCATTATCATATTGAGGCGGGGTGTAGACAAAGGCCTTGCGGAGCTGGTCGGTACTGTTCGACCAGAAGAGAATCTGCTGCACATTGCCGTGAGGGACATTCTTCTCAGCATAGAAATCAGCGTCATGAGCCGGGATCTCGATACCGCTCTCCCAGCGGATTGAACCGTAGTAATTATTGGTTCCAGGGTCGTTGACGACTCCGCCATCAATGGTGAGATGGTAGTAATGGAAACCTTCATCCTCAGGAGCGGCGGTGGTACCTGTCCAATAGCCGTCGGCGTCTTTGTGGAGGACAGTGCCTCCAGCGATGCTGGAGATCACGGACGTAGCCTTAGGAGCGTATATGCGGAAACGGGCGTAGCCCTGAGAGTTGACCATAGGATACTCTTGCCCCGGCTGGTTCAACTCGGAAGGCTTGAAGTCCTCCTTGATCACGGCTTTATCAGCTTCGGGATCAAATCCTTTGACTGCGAGATAAGACCGTTTCGGTTTGTAGTTGACATCAAACAGCAAAGCGGAGTTGGCCGCTCCGAGCCATGAGTCCTTGTCGGATATATTCCAGAAAGTTACGCAGTCAACCACGTCCTTGTGTTTGCGAAGGACCTTGAAGAGATTGACGTACTGGTCTTGCTGCAGAATCCGTTCCCAGTCAGTGACTTGACCTGAACCCTGGTTGAATCGGAGCGCTCCCCCCTTGTCCTCGTTGAGCCGGATGTCCAGCTCGGTAATATGAATATGCTTGACTACTTTGGAATAAAGATTGATAGCCGCGTCTACATCCGACATATTAGGGCCATAGATGTTATAGTGACCCTGCATGCCGATCCCGTCCACTGGCACGCCGGCATCTTTCATCCTCTTTACGAGATTGTAAATACGTTGACTTTTAGCAGGTTCCGCATCATTGTAGTCGTTGTAGAACAGTAAGGCGTCCGGGTCAGCTTCGTGGGCATATTCGAAAGCTTTGTAAATGAATTCTTCTCCCGCGATCTTGTACATCGGAGACTCTCGCAGCTCCGGTCGTCCAGGCCATACAGGACTGTCCGCCACGGCCTCATTGACCACATCCCAGCAATAGACGACGTCCTTATAGCGATTCACGATGGCCTGGATGTGATGCTTCATATTGGCGTAGAACTCCTCTTTTGGAAGGAGATTACCTTTCTCATCCTGATACATCCAAGAGCCGATCTGGCTATGCCACATCAATGTGTGTCCGCGGAGCTTGATTCCATTCTGGCGGCAGAAATCGGCGATCCGATCGGCATCTTCCCAGTTGAATTCGCCCTTTTGTGGCTCTGTAGGCTGGGGTTTCATGGCGTTTTCGGCTGTGATGCTGTTGAATTCCCTTTTGATCATGGCGATCTGGTCAGCGTCGGACACGTTTTTGATGTTGACAGACGCACCGATCATAAAGTAGTCCTTATAGGCGTCTTTAAGGCCGTCAGTTGGAGTGGGGATCTCCCTGGAGCCCCTTTGGGCATGGGATGGAACGGCCCAGAACACCAGGGCGCACATTCCTACGAGTAATATTCTCTTCATGGAAGCGAGGTTTGTTAATACACAAAAATAGTTAAAATCATTATATTTGTTAACATGAAGAGAATACTATCCTTAGCCGCCGCGATTCTTGTGGCGATGGCTTTGCTTCCGGCGCAGACCAAAGTCATGTCCCATAGGGGATATTACGCCCATCCCGGGTCATTCGAGAACACACTCACAAGCCTCAAGGGCGCCCAGGAACTGGGTGTCGAGGGCGTTGAATTGGATGTCCACCTGACGACGGAGGACTCCCTTGTGATCCTTCATGGGCCGAAGATTCCCGGATCCGCTTATCCGGATGTCCAGAAACTGGATTTCAAGACCGTCCGCTCTTGCGTCCTGCCTAATGGGGACAAGGTCCCGACGTTGAGGGAGTATTACACCCAGGCCAAGAAAACCACGGGGCTGATGCTCTTCCTGGAGTTGAAAGCTCATCCGACTCCGGAACGGGAAACGACTCTGGCTGAGAAGGTTGTGGCGCTTTGCGACGAGATGAACATGTATGATCAGGTCACCTTCATCTCATTCAGCGAGCACCTTTGTGACGAGATCCTGAGGCTCCGTCCCGGGACAAAGGTCATCCCTATCTCCAGCAGCAAGGCTTTCACGACTGAGGAACTGCTTAAGAGGGGTTATGCCGGAGTGTCCTACCATATGAGTGTGGTGATGAATAGGACCCATCTCCTTGACGAGTCCCATGATGCTGGTCTCCAGACCGTTCTCTGGCCGGTCAACAGTTATGATCTGGCAGATTTCGCTATGAGGCATCATGTGGATTATGTCAGTTCAGATGAGCCGCAGGCGATGCTGAACCTGATGTCGGCTGTCAGGGAATTGAACTGGAAACAAACAAAGAAGCTTATCGTCTTCGACCTAGACGGGACCTTGACGGAGCACCGTCAGCCGCTCACGGAGGCCAACAGGGCTGTTCTGGACACCTTGCGGCAGCGTTATGAGATCATAATGGCCGGTGGTGGAAACTGCAAGAGAATATACACTCAGATGGGAGATTATCCGATCACGATCCTGGGCAATTATGGAATGGAAGAGAGTCAAATTGTGGACGGGGAGTTCAAGATCGTGAGGGAGGAAACCAGTCCGGTGGACCGTAAGTTCTTCGACAAGAAGACTTCAGAGTTGCGGAAGAAATATGGTTATACGGCCTATAAAGGGGAGCCTAATGAATATCATCAGTCGGGAATGGTCACATTCGCCCTTCTCGGAACCAAGGCTGACCAGGCTGACAAATTGGTCTTCGACCCGGACAAGATTCGTCGTCGGGAAATGTTTCCTGAGGTCAAAGAGATATTTAAAGACTACTCTGTTTTCATCGGCGGCACTACCTCCTTTGACATCACGCCGAAACAGTACAACAAGTATGACGCTGTCATGAGATATGCGGCGGAGCATGGTTATGTCAAGGATCAGATACTTTTCGTTGGAGATGACTTCGCGGATGGCGGTAACGACAGCCAGATTCGTCTTGGTGGGATGGACTACATTAAGATCGACGATTACACCCGTCTTCCAGAGAAGCTTCATTTCTTGTTCTAGTTTATTGGAAATAATTAATATTCAGAGATATGCTAAAAAGATTCGCTTTTTTGTGTTTATCTGCGTTACTGGCTTTTTCTTGCGGCGGTGAGGTTGATGTGAATCTCCCCATAGCTGTCGCTCATAGAGGCTGTTGGTTGATGGACGGTGATGAGTTTTACATCAACGAGAACTGTCCGGAGGGTGTCCGGATGGCCGCCCAGTACGGCTACCCGGCTATCGAATGCGATGTGAAATACACTCTCGACAGCGTGATGGTGATCATGCATGACGGCACAATCAACCGCACGATGCGTAATGCCTCTGATTATTCGAAAATCACCGAGCCGGTCAGAGTAAAAGACTTGACTTACGAAGAGTTGCGTGACAATTACGTTCTTGAGTCGACAGACCCTTCTCTGAGGGTTCCGATCCCGACACTCTATGATGAACTGCAGGCTTGCCGTCAGTACGGGATAATCCCAATGCTTCATAGCGCCATTCCCGGATCTTACAAGTTGGCGCATAAGTTACTTGGAGACAAGTTCATTGCTTTTGATGCCTCTCAAGCGGCTGTAAGCCAGGCTCGTAAGTATTCTTCCTCCTGCCTGGTTCTTTTGGATCCCGGTACGGATGAGGCGCCGAGAACCATTGAGAGACTTAAGGAAATCGGTGGCAATTGCGGAATGAGCACCATGAAATATGATATGCTTGACGCTGATTACATCAAAACCATCAAGGACGCCGGATTCGAGGTTCAAGCTTCGATTTTCCCGGCACCGCACGAGCAAAGGGCGGTTTCTGACGAGGTCACATTCCAGCTTTCTGATTTCTGGTGGTTCCAGGCAGAAGGCCGTAAGCCGATCAAAGCTTTCAGGAAGATGGGGATGAGACTTCCTGAGGGACAATCTGTCACTTGGAATCCGGAGACTCCCGAATATGCGGCCGTGACCCTTGTCATTGATTTTGAGGGGACCATTGAGATAACATTGGACGGCAGGACCTACAAACTGACCCATGAGCAGCCAGGAAAAGTGGAAGTGCTGGGAGCGAGGCTCTATAAGAAGACCCCTGGCCTAAAGGTCAAGGCTATCGCCCATTCCAAGGTCAAGTCACTTAAGGCTGAGCTTTACGATTGCGGAGAATAGAATAACGTTATGTTTGTCAGAAAAGCCTTGATGGTAGTCTTGCTCGGGGCCTCCTGTTTTCAGGCGTACGCCCAAGGTGGCATTATCGACAGGGCTGTGAAAAGCTTTTTTGACAAAGTCTCCGGGCCTGATCCTCGTTTCGATTCCTCATATGTGACCCGCCCTTCCCTTCCATGGTCTTTCTCTTTGGAGACCACCTTGATATCCACTGGGTCAGACTTGACTAGCGATATAAAGGTGACGGACTATACAATGCCCAACTCCCCGTCAATCAATGCGATTCTAGAGAGCCGGATGCAAAGGCATCTCCATAAAAAGGTCGGAGGATCAATCGGTTACGGGAGCCTCAGCATATCTGGAGCAATAGAGGTTGGAAGCAAGAACCCAGGTAAAAACACGTTCATGTCCTTCGCTGTCAGGCAACCTTCTTATGGTGCCAAAATCCAGTTTTTCAAGACCCATGAATATATTGACGGGAATCTGGATGTGGATGGCGCTTCACTTCCGTATACTTTCACATCGGACTATCCGGGAACCATGCGTACTTTGACTTTTGACGCGTATTACCTGTTCAACCATCGCCATTTCTCTTACACGGCGGCTACGGAAGGAAACTTTGTCCAGCATCGTTCCGCAGGCTCATGGATGGCTATAGCGAAGTATCAGCAGGGCGACATGTCTTTGGATCAGAACGATAAGTTCATGCTTTCGTTCTCAAGTGGCTTGTGCCGGTATATTACCAGGCAGGTCTCGCTTGGAGCCGGGTATTCGTTCAATTATGTGCCTATTCACAGAAATGCTTCCAACCCGTTGTCTGGCAAGGGCTTCCGTAACCTGACGGTTAATCTCTCCGCAATCCCGATGGCATCCTTGTATAACCATCTTATCACTTACTCTATCTTACGTGAAGGCGATTCTTCCGGCAGGTCACAGTTTGACGGAAAGATTGTTCCGGCTTTTATCGTCCGGGGAGGGTTAAGCTTCTCTTGGGATCGTTTCTGCCTGGTCTCCTCAGTTTCTTATAATAGATTCGGATTCAACGGATTACCCTCTATCGTTTGGGAAGACGGCCATAGCTTGAAAAACGATATTGACACTGATGGGTCTTTCTATGACCTCACCGCCAAATTCAGTGTTATCGTAAGACTATAGAAGACTGTAGATTTATTTAACAATCAAATAGGTTCCTCCAGCTACGATCAGCGCGACCAAGATGATTAAGAAGATGTAAACTACACCATACATCACGCCTGTCTTGATTGTCAGCCCCAGGCTCTTTTTTATGGAGATTTCGAACAGCTGGCAATAATCGAAAACAAGAAGGATCGCCATAAGCCATAGTCCGATTTCCCCTCGTTTTCCTATTGGTAGAAATAGGGAAAACAGCATGAAGAAGCAAAACTGGCAAAGCACATAGGCAGCGATTGCTGCGGCAGCTGAAAAAGTGATTTTCTTTTTCCTTAGAGTCCAAGCCATGGCTAACCAAAGGACAATGAAACTACCCAGGAACAGATATACGCCTTGACTTCGCAGAGCACCTTCGAAAGCGGCTATTGAGGCTTTTAGCGGGGTGTCAACATCTTCCGGATGTTGGTCCAAACTGAAAATATGCCGATATTTCGCGATGAATGTCACGAATTTAACCCGGGTAGGATCTAAATTTAAGGAATCATCCTGGCTTATAAACACAGCTGGAGAAACTCCTTCGGTTTTGGCTTTGACGGCATTGAAATTCGGATTGATGATGGAAGAGATCAAGGCGAAGAAGGCATAGAAGATAATCAGTGATGTCAACGGCGCGAGATAGCGTTCATGCTGCCCGTTGAGGTAATCCCTGATCATATAGCCAGGCCTGAGCAGAAGGTGGGCGAAGGTGCGTTTGGCATCCTCATTCAGGAAGGGGATACTGTCAAAGGCGCCTTTAGAGAATCCGTCTTTGTGTGACACTTCCTTTGCGCGCCTCCATGGGATGAAACCCAAGGTCTGCCAAATTCTGAAAGCCCTGTATCGGGTCTGGAAAGAATGCTTCATCAACTTAGGTTTCAAGCCTGGAGCCAGGTGTATTTCTTCACGCTATAGAGCGGAATAAAGGGGAGTATGATGGGGGTTTTCTTGATATATTCCTGATATTCAGGATTTTCCCCATAGACTTCGTCTTGTCGTAGTTCAAGCCTCCGCGCTCCGCTGAACATCACGTAGACGATTCCGATATAACCAATGGCCACGATTACCCACTGCCAGGCGTTCAGGCTGGCGCCTATTCCCGACAATAAGGCTCCTGACCAGATCACAAGCTCTCCAAGGTAGTTGGGGCAGCGGACGATTTTGTAAAGGCCAGTGTCTACGAAACGCTTCGAATTGATCTTTTTAGCCGCTGACTTTTGCGCGTCCGCACCTGCCTCAAGCATCACTCCGCAGGCCATTATAGCGGCCCCTATCCATGCCCATAAATCGTTGATGGGCAGTCCCTTCGCTGTGTTTGCAAGCCTGAAGGCGACAGGGCTTACCTGGCCTACATAAAGCAGGGCGCAGAAAATCCATACAGCTAAGACAACCCCGACAGGTTTCTTGTTTTGAAGGGATGGATCATAAAGGATCTTGCGATAAGCCGCGGTCTTCTTCTCACGGATCAGGAGGTAAGTTCCCAAGCGGCAGCCGAATATGAACATCACCGCACACAAGAGAGCTGTCGGTGGAGTCACGGCTCCGGCGAAAATAATCACAAGAGTCAAGGCCAGGGCGGCTATACCATAACCATAGCCAAGACTGAAGAAATAGATGAAATATTTCCAACCTACGGCCGATATGACCAGCGACACAGCTAGCAAGATCCAAAGATAAGACATGATAATATTAGGTTTTTGATAGGTCAAATATACAAAATAAATCGTTATCTTTGGTTTTACTGGTCTTTACGCATGCTGATTGACCTTCCCTAAAGAGCGATAAACACATGATGATATGACACGAAGAGAGTTTATGGAAAAGAGTGCCGCACTTGGTGCTGGCCTTGCTATGAGTCCACTTATGTTTCGAATGACCGCGAAGCCTGTTGGGGCAAATGACAAGATTCACCTCGGCTTGATAGGTTGCCGTAGTCAGGGATTCGCTGATCTTCAGGCTTTCCTGCGCAATCCGGAGGTCGATTGTATCGCTCTCTGCGATATTGACCAAAGCGTGCTTGAAGGGCGTGCTGCGGACACGGAGAAGATTCAGGGTAAAAAGGTGAAGCATCTCTACAAGGACTGGAGGAAACTCATTGACAATAAAGATGTTGATGTTGTCATAATCGGTACTCCTGACCACTGGCATTGCCTTCAGCTCGTGGCGGCTTGCGAGGCTGGAAAGGATGTGTATTGCGAGAAACCTCTCGGAAACAGCATAGAGGAATGTAACATCATGGTGCGGGCGGCCGAGAAGTATAACCGGATCGTGCAGGTGGGACAGTGGCAACGCAGTGATCCTCACTGGCAGGATGCCATGGATTTTGTGCATAGCGGCAAGCTTGGCAAGATCCGCACTGTGAGGGTGTTCTCCTATCAGGGCTGGTGTCCTTCAATCCCGGTTCAGCCTGACCAGCCGGTTCCGGATGGTGTCGATTATGACATGTGGCTTGGTCCAGCCCCGCTGCGTCCATTCAATCCAAACCGTTTCCATTTCACTTTCAGATGGTTCTGGGATTACGCTGGTGGCCTTATGACCGACTGGGGAGTCCATCTGTTGGATTATGCCCTTTATGGAATGAATGTCACCGCTCCAAACAGCATCATGGCATCGGGAGGCAAGTTCGGCTATCCTGATGACGCTTGCGAGACTCCTGACCTGCTCCAGACAGTCTATACCTTCGACGATTTCACTGTCATGTGGGATCACGCCATCGGAATCGATGACGGCGCTTACGGCAGGAATCATGGCCTAGGGTTCGTGGGCGAGAACGGAACCCTTGTTGTCAACCGCGGGGGATGGGAGGTTATTCCTGAAAAGGTCAATGGTGTCGAGCGCATGGAAGCTGTCGAATTGCGGAAGAGTTATGGCGAGGGAGGCTTGAACCTGCACGTGAAGAACCATCTTGAGTGCATCAAGAGCCGTAATCCCAACTGCAACGCCAGCATCCAGATCGGAGCCCATATCGCCAAGTTCGCCCATCTGGGAAATATCGCGTACCGTACTGGCAAGAAGCTCACTTGGGATGGTAAGACGTTCCATGACGCGGAGGCGGACACCTACCTTTGCAAGACCTACCGTGAGCCTTGGAAATTGCCCCAGATTTAGAAACACTTGATTATCAACTCTTTTAATATGTTGAAGATTAAACATCTCATAATATTGTCTCTGGGAATCATCCTGGCGGCTTGTTCATCCAAAGATAAACCTGAAACATCAAAGGACATAGCCCTGCGATTCAACGACCAAGGGACTTTCAAGATTTTGCAACTGACAGATACTCACATTTGTTGGGAGAATCAAGAAGAATACGCGAAGGCTCTCCATCAGCTGTGCTATATGCTTGACACAGAGAAACCAGATGTTGCGGTATTCACCGGAGATGTGGTGACAGGTATCGGCGCGGATTCTTCCTGGGTCAACTTCCTGAAGCCTTTTGATGAAAGGGGAATACCCTTCGTTGTCACTTTTGGTAACCATGACAGGGAGCAGGAGTTGACGGAGCGTCAGCTCGCGGATATAGTGATGTCGCATCCGATGAGCCTGAACACGGCCAAGTCCGGCTGGCTGGACGACGTGGCCGTGGAAATCAAGTCCTCTTCAGGAGACGGGATCGCCGCCCTGTTGTATTGCATGGATTCAGGAGACTACTCCATGAATGAGTCCGTAGACTCACATTATGGATGGTTCAGGTGGGATCAGGTGGATTGGTATCGCCAGACCAGTTTCGCCTATACAAACGCCCACGAGGGTGTGCCTTATCCGGCATATTCGTTCTTCCATATTCCTCTTTTGGAATATGGGGAAACATTCAATTCAGCCCCGGCGGTGTCGGGCGTCCGGGAGGAAGACGAATGCCCCGGTTACCTGAACACCGGACTATTCTCGGCTTTTGTTGAGTGTGGTGATGTACATGCCATCTTTACCGGCCATGACCATGTCAATGACTATGTCGTCAAAAAGGATGACGTTTACCTGATCTACGGAAGGTTCTCCGGCAGGAACACGACTTACAATAATCTACCCTTTGGAGCGAGGGTCATCGCGTTGACCGAAGGCGATTACGGTCTCCGTACTTGGGTTCGCGAGGAGGACGGGGGAGTTGTTCAAGTGGACACTTTGAAAGTGGATTTGGATTACACCCTTCACAAGGCCGTTGCGGCGAAGGGTAAGGATCATGGCTTGACCAGGACGGAATACGTCGGGGACTTTACTGTCGCTGAAGACATCCTTTCCGGGACCAAGATGGCCTCCGAGGTCGTCAGCACCCCATTTGTCGTACGCAAAAGGCATACTGAGTCACATGGTTACCTGCAGACCGGAAAACTTTATGTTCCAGAGACCGGAGTCTGGTTTTTCCACATGACTAGTCGTGGGAAAGCCACTCTTCTCGTTGATGATTGGACCATCAGCGGTGACGACCTGTTCCAGGGAAGGATTAATCTTGAGAAGGGCTTCCATGATTTCAGCGTGATAATGGCTGACAAGGCAGGAGGTCAGGACAGGTTAAGGGTTCAATGGCGTCGCCTGGACCACGCTAAATACCAGGATATTTCTGAAGAGTATCTGTACTTGGAATAACCCTTCCTTTTTGCAGCACGAGTTTCACATTGATATCGTTATCATAGATGACGATATCGGCGTCCTTACCTTTTTGAAGTGTTCCCTTACGGTCCTCCACTCCGAGAATCCGGGCCGGAGTCTCGGAACTCATCCGAATGGCATCATCGAACGGAATGCCTGCGCCCACCATGGTTCTGATAAGGACATCCATTGTGGCCACGCTGCCGGCCAAAGCGGAACGGTCTGACAGTTTGCACACCCCGTCCTCGACTATGACACGCTCATCGGATATGCCGTTCACGTCGCCACCAGCGGAAGCGGCCAGGGCATCGGTGATGAGAGCTGTTCTGTCCGCTCCTTTTATCTGGTATATTAGCCGGAGGATTGCCGGAGGAACATGTTTGCCGTCGGCAATCACCTCGACTGTCATTCCCGGAATCAGATAAACACTCTCTATCGTACCCTCATGCTTGTATTCCCAGACATTATGAACACTTGTCATCGCATTGTAGAAATGGGTCGCATGGGTGCAACCACATTCGTAGGCTTTGAGAACTTGGGAATATTCAGCTTCGGTATGAGCCAGTGAAGCCAAGACCGAATGCTTCCGTAGACATTTGGCAAAGGCTTCTGTACCAGGAAGTTCCGGAGCGAAATCCCACCTTTTGATGACTTTTGTGCTTTCCAGAATAGACTTATAATCCTCCTCGACGGGGGGAGTGACATATTCCGGAATGATTGCCCCGACCTTGCGGGGATTCAGGTACGGTCCTTCAAGATGAAGCCCTAGCAGAGGCGAGCCTGGTTCGGAAATCAATTTTTCGCAGGTACTAATAGCTTTCCAGATTGTCTCGACAGGGCAGGCTGGCAGGGTGGCGAGGAACGATGTGGTGCCGAATCGCGCATGTGAGGCCATCACATCGCGGAAGGCGTCCTCAGTCGCCTCTTCAAACTCCCTTCCTCCTCCGCCATGAATATGGAGGTCTATTCCACCGGGAACCACGAACATTCCCTTCGCGTCATATACTTCCGCATCCGGAATCTCAATAGAAGAGCTGGTGATTTCCTCAATGACGCCGTCTTTGATAATGACGTTCGCATTGATGGTCCCTGATGGGGTCAGGACTTTTCCTCCGGCAATTATAAGGAACATCGTGCGGAAACTATTAATTGAAAGGAATATAGGACATCCAGTCAGTTTCAAGTTCGTAAGGGTACAAGGGCTTCTCGATGGATGCGGGATTGGTGTCCACTGGCCAGTTGTTGGTGTGCCAGAAATTGAGGCGATACTTTGTCTTCAGGCAGGGGACGCCGTCTTTTGACGGATGGCCGGAAAATAATTCTTTCCCTCCTTTATAGTCCCATAAGATCACTTTTTCGCCTGTCTCAGGGTGGATTAACCACCAGACAAGATGGTCGGGATACCAGTCCCAGCCATAGGTGTAAAACTGCTTGGAAGCGTCGTAGCCCTCGATGGCTTCAACAGACTCTGGCATATTCTGAAGATCAGTCAAAGCGGTTCTGGGAATCCGGTCGACAGAGCCGTCAGGCAAGCGAGTCTCTCCTCTATAAGTGGTTTCTAGAATCTCCCCTGTGGCCAGATTGATTGTACGGCCAACACGGTTCAGCGATCCTCTCTTGCCGGTCCATGTGCCTATGTAGATTATGCGTGGATCCGCTAGAAGCCATTCGAAATCAATCTCACTCAGTCCGAATTCCGGGTCGACATTGTAAGTGAAATACCCCACTACTGCTCCGATATTAGGCTGCGCGTCCCTGGCGTTTGGAACTTTAAGCCTTGCGGAATAACTGCCGTAGAAGGTGTAGTCTTTGGATATGATCTCCGGGCCCTTTCCCGCGCCGGCCGGATCAGCCGGATCAATGCGGTAGAGCATTATGTCAGTACCCTCTTCAGTGAATGAGCGGATGCCTGAATAATAACGGGAGTCATAGCCGGATGGCCTGTAGTTGTAATCGAAGTATTCCGAGGTCTCTTTTGAGAAATTCTCGGTAAAGGCACTGTGGAACTTCACCTCCTGCGAGAATGCCTGTCCGGCCGCAAGCAGGAGCAGAGCGGTGAAACAATATGCGGCTTTTCTCATGATTAAAGATCGTCGATAGGGTTCCTTCCCAATGTGCCTGAAGAAGGTGTAGTCCCAAGGTTTGAATACTTCAGGATCACATGCCAGGAAGACTGGTTCTTCACGTCGGCGTCAAGGGAGATGGTCCCGTTAGGAAGGTTGTAAACCGCGAGATTGCTCCCTTGGGAAGTGACAGGCTCAATGCCATATTTCTGGGTGAGGGAAGCCTGAAGCGAATCGTAAGCCTTTTCCAGAGCGTCCCAATCCTGGATCACAGGGAAGTCAATGCGGACTTCCTGGACAGGGTTGTTCCCGGACGGAGTCACCTTACATCCGCTATATCCGGCGAAATCTCCTGTAAATGAGCCGTTTCCGGCATTTTTAAAGCCAGCCTTGACCAGTTCGTTTCCAAAAGCCGAGAGAGAGCCCTTGATGGGAATTCCCTTGAAGGTTAAAGGGGTTGTTGATGTAGTAGTGGTTGTGGTAGGAACAGTGGTTGTGGTTTTTGAATTGTCGTCATCTCCGATGCCGAGCTGCCTTTCCAGATCCTTGATGTCCTGTGGGACATCCTTGTCATTCGAGTTTTCTTTTTTAGAGGTTTTATCTTTCGGGGTGAACCATCCGCCATCTGTCTCTTCGGAAGTCTCGTTACCACCGCCCAATCCTCCGGGCAGAGAAATCACATTTCCGTAGTGCTCTGAGCAGTATTTCACCGCCAGGAAAGCGACCGCAAGGATCACGATAAGTCTAATAAGCTTTTTCATTTTCAGTTGATTATCATTACCACAAATATAAGAATCACTTCCCTAATCTGCAATGCCGGAAAATACTCCTCATTAAGATTGATATTTGTTATATTTGTGTCTGGCTATAGAAATCATATTATTGTTTTTATCATATGAACCGATTGGAATTCCTTAAAAGCGCCGGGGCCCTGATGGCTGCCGGGGCTTTCGCACCTTATCTGACAAACAATCTTTTCGCCCGTCCGCTAGGGGCGAATAACCGGTTGAACATAGGCTTGATCGGTTGCCGTAATATGGGGTGGAGCGATTTGTCCGACGCTCTCATACTGCCTGACGTCCGTTGTGTGGCTTTGTGTGATGTGGACAAGGATATTCTGAACAACCGCGCGTCGCAGTTGAAAAAGATGACCGGAGTACAGCCTGATTTATATGGAGACTACCGGAAACTGTTGGAACGAGAAGATTTGGATGTGGTGATGATAGGCACTCCGGACCATTGGCACTGCCTGCAAATGGCGGATGCATGCGCGGCCGGGAAGGATGTTTATGTGGAGAAACCGGCAGCCAATTCCATCGGGGAATGTGACCTTATGGTGGAGGCGGCTAAAAAATATGCTCGTGTAGTCCAGGTAGGCCAGCAGCAACGCAGCGGGGAGATGTGGCATAAGATGAAGGAATATATCCAGTCAGGGAAGCTGGGCAACATCTCCAAAGTCAACGTGTGGGCGAATTTCGAATATGCCTTTATCAAAAACAATATTCCGGACGAGAATCCTCCGTCCAATGTCGATTTCGACATGTGGCTGGGCCCGGCCCCTCTGCGTACATTCAACAATAACCGGTTCCACGGCCTTTGGAGAATGTTCTGGGATTATGGCGGTGGACTCATCACCGACTGGGGAGTCCACCTGCTTGACATGGCCTTGTGGGGAATGAATGTCAAAGGCATGCCCAATCGTGTCTTGGCATCAGGTGGGAACAACCTGAGCCAGAATAACTTCGCCGAGACGTTCGGCACGATGTCGGTTATTTACGAGTTCGATGATTTCGTCATCACCTGGAGCAATAATACTGTTGAGAGCGGTCCTTACGGCCGGAATTACGGCCTTGAGTTTGTCGGGACCAACGGAACCTTGGTGGCCAACCGCGAGGGTTGGGAAGTATATCCTTACAAGGACAGAATCGAGGCTCAAAAGGAACTGCCGGACGGCAAGGATCATATTAATCACGTCGCCGACTTCATCAACAAAGTGAGAACCCGGGACAAGAACACGGCTTGCACTATTGAGAATGGCGCCTTATGCGCCAAATATGCCCATCTCGGGAATATTTCAGCATTGCTCGGGACCGACTTGGTGTACGATGACGTCAAGAAAAAGTTCGACAACAAGGAAGCGAACAAGATGCTGATAAAGGAATACAGGAAACCCTGGAGACGTCCGTGATGAATATCTAACTTGACACGATCTTCTTATAGATCTTCTTGAAACAGTTGATTGCTATTCTTTTGCAGAATAACAAGGCCAAGTGGAAAGAATCCATCACGGCTGTTTTTGTTCCTTTCGTTATCAATAGCATATCGTAGGATTGCTTCCAAAACACCCAACGGAACTTTTTATGTCCCCAATGTAGCAGATAACCGGTTGATGTTTCTAATCCATTAATATTTAAGTGCTTGTAAGCGAGTTCGCCTCTTTTTATGTTGAGTTTTTCAAACTGGACCAAAGGCATATAGCAGATCCATGGGAAATAATTGTCAGCAGGAGCATATCCGAGGACAGCACACGCCAAAGCGAAAATTGGTTCGTCGCCGGGTTTTTTAAATAGCCGGAATTTATAGTCAAAAAAGTGCTCATGGATATAAGCTACGTTGTCAATGAAGTCGGATAAGCCTGCTCCATTCCGGTCGATATAATAAGCGCCTCCGTGGAAAGTGATGCAGAACTTGATCTTGTTCGAAAACTCTCCGATATCGCTTTTTTTGAACCAACCTTTTTCCGAGTCGAGAGGCAGTTGTCGTCCGAGAACGCCAAAGGCAGGAGCGCCTTCAAACATCTTCCACATATCATTCAGATCCCTGTATGCCAGGCAATCCGCGTCGATAAAAATGGTATGGTCGTACGGGACAAGACTCGGAAGGCACAATTTGTCATTGTATGAACGGGCAGGATCCCGCAATAGGATGACATCGTCAAAACAATCTGTATATCTGTTGGTTCTGTCGCAGATGATGGCGAAAGGCAACGGGTCCTTCGCGAAATGACGGTAAGACAACACAAGATTCTTCGCCATGATGTAATACATGGAGTTCCCTGTCGCTATAGTGACGAATCCTTTTCTCGCGCTTTCCCGCATAACAGTTTATTGTTTTAGACCATCATCTGGGGCTCGCTTCAATCAGTATCCCTTGGCAGGAGAGGACTGGGATTTCGTACCAGCCTTCAGCGTCCCTGCGCATAAGAATATATCCATCTCCACCTCTAACGGTGATCTCATTTCCGGGGGCCTTGAAACGTAGGAGATGTTTCTTGGGAGCTTTGTCAAAGGGATCGTCAGCGACACAAATAAACAGAGCCTTGGCATCGCTTCCGTCCTTAGACACCATATTTCCTACAACCAGAGGGCAGCCTGCTGAAAGGTTGGAAAAAACCTCGTCACTATATTCCTTGAGACTGCTCTCTGAAGTTTCCTCGAGCATGTCAGTCCCTTCGAAACCGACGAAGGAAGTGGACTTGTTGATATATTTCATATAGTCCTTACCGATGGAGTGTAGCTCGGCGTTGACCTTTTTCAGCTTGTCATACTGTTGGGTCTTCTTTCCGTTCTCATCCACCACTTGGTTCTTCCACCAGCCGGCGGTATAGCAAGCCCAAGTCAGGTTCTCCGCTCCGAAAGCCAGGGCGGAATATGCTTGGAACCTCAGTTCGTTTTCTTTGATCCAAACCTTTGGGTCAGAACTGTTTACCTGCACTGTTACCCACATCCCCCTGCCAGTTCTACGGCAAGCGTCGGCAACAACAACGAGATTGGCGTAGTCCTTCGCCACTCCTATGGTTTTGTAATAGAAATCATAAGAGATATAGTCTGCCGGCACAAATTCGCAATACTGCCGGATATGCTCTTCGTAGGTAGGGGTGCCAAGTTGGTTCTTGGTCTGGACATCGGTATTCTGTGACACGGAGGCGTAATTCGGATAGAGATTGATGAAGGCGAACTGATTTGGGAACAGCTCCTCAACCTTCCTGAGCACTTTCCCGTAATATGGAAAATCCAGAGCGGAAGGCTCATCTCCGATATCGATGCCCCATATTGCCGGATGGTCTTGGAAAGAGGCCGCGGCTTCCTCGTATTTTGACAGGGGATTGGTCTCCTCCAGTTTGCCGGCATTGTCTCCGTCGCCGCCCCACCAGCCTGGAACGATTCCGCTGACGATGGCGCCGACGCCATATTTGTTGAAAAGATCCAAAGCTGGGCGATCGTTCTCCATGCATATCACGAAATCGATCCCGCAATCAGCCAAATCCTTGATATGTCCCTCAGTACGGGCATAAGGCCGGAGATGGTAAACTCCAATATTCAGCTTGCCTCGATCCATCCGGCCAGCCTTTGTCGCATAATTAGAGGTGTTCTGGGCAAATAGCCCTGTTGTGGCGGCAACAGCGATCACAGCCGCGATAATTCTAGAGATTTTCATAATAACAAAGATAATGAAAAATGTGATTCGGCGGTTTTTACTATATTTAGGGCTATGATCAAAAGAATAATCAAAGTAATACTTATTACTGCCGTAATCGTCTCTTGTTCAGACAAGTCGTCGGCACCAGGGATGATCCCACCAGATGCTGAACTTGAGTCTCGGGTTGAGAAGACTCTGAAAGGGATGACTCTGGAAGAAAAGGTAGGGCAGATGGTCCAACTCACCATTTCGGTTTTGGAAGATGACACTCATGAAGCTCTCGACCCTGCCAAGTTGGATGAGATATTCGGCGTGTATAAAATAGGATCCATCCTGAATGTGATGAACGGTCGGGCCCACACTAGGGAACAGACGGCTTCCATGATTCGTCAGATCCAGGTGAAATCGATGGAAACGATTGGTATTCCGTGCGTTTATGGACTGGATATGGTTCATGGGGCGAATTATCTTACCGACGGGACCATCTTTCCTCACGAGATTAACCTGGCCGCCACTTTTGATCCTTCTTTCGCTAGAATAATGGGGGAAGTGACGGCATACGAGACCCGTGCCGCCATGGTGCCTTGGGTGTTTACTCCTACGGTTGACCTTGGAAGGGACCCTCGTTGGCCAAGGATTTGGGAGAACTTGGGAGAAGATGCGTATCTTGCTTCGGTTATGGGTGTTGAGGAAACGCTCGGACTCCAGGGCGAGGATCCCAACCGTATAGATCTTGAGCATGTCGCGGCCAATCTCAAATGCTTTATCGCATACAGTATGCCCTACTCGGGCAAAGACAGGACTCCTGCCTATATCCCACCGCATGACCTTAGGGAGAAGTTTTTCGCTCCTTTCCTCTCATGTTTCCGGGCCGGAGCCCTGAGCATAATGGTCAACTCATCGTCTGTCAACGGGATTCCTTTGCATTCAGACAGGACTCTTTTGACAGGATGGGCCAAGGAGGAGACCAATTGGGATGGAATGATAGTGACCGATTGGTCAGACCTGAATAACCTCTATGAAAGGGACCATATCGCTACGGACAAAAGGGAGGCGATCAAAATCGGCATTAATGCCGGGATTGACATGATTATGGAGCCTTACGACACGGAATGTTGCACTATTCTGGCGGATCTCGCCAGGTCAGGTGATATTCCTATGTCACGTATTGATGATGCCGTGAGAAGGGTTCTAAGAATGAAGTATAGGATAGGTCTTTTCGACAATCCGGTTTGGGACACTGAATCATTTGACAAGTTCGCCTGTGATGAGTTTGCCAAGCGATCATACCAAGCGGCCGTGGAGTCGGAAGTCCTTCTTAAGAATGATGGCGTCCTTCCGATATCGAAAGGGAAAAGGATTCTGGTAACTGGCCCCAATGCCAACAGTCTCAGGACATTAAACGGCGGTTGGTCGTACACTTGGCAAGGAGAAGGAGACTCATATGTGCCCCAATACAACACTATTCTGGAGGCCATGCGTAACACTTTCGGGGATAAAAACGTGATTTATGAACCCGGAGTGACCTACGATCTTTCGGTCAATGATTGGAAAAGGGAAAACAAGCCGGAAATAGGGAAGGCGGTAGCCGCGGCCAGGAGAGCGGATGTGATAATTGCCTGCGTCGGTGAGAACTCCTATTGCGAGACCACCGGCAATATCGACGACATCAATCTTTCAGTGAACCAGAAGGATCTTGTCCGTGCCTTGGCCGCGACCGGAAAGCCTGTTGTATTGATCCTGAACGAGGGTCGTCCAAGGATTATCGGAGATATCGAACCACTGGTCAATGCGGTGGTTGATATAATGTTGCCGGGTATTTTTGGAGGAGACGCGCTTGCCGCGCTGATCTCAGGAGAGGAAAACTTCAGCGGAAAGCTTCCGTTCACATATTCAAAGCACATCAATGCCCTTCATACCTATGACTATAAGGTTCAGGAGCACCGAGAGATGATGGATGGAGCATATAATTATGATGCGGTCATGGACATCCAGTGGCCCTTCGGCTTCGGGCTGAGTTACACTGAATATGCCTTCTCAGACCTTAAGTGCTTGGGGCCAAGCTCGTTCACCGCTGATGATATTCTTAAGTTCTCAGTTACCGTCAAGAATACGGGGGACCGTGCCGGACGGGAAGCCGTCCTGCTTTATTCGAGTGATTTGGTCGCCAGCATAATCCCGGATGTCAAAAGGCTTCGCGCTTTCAAAAAAGTTGAACTGGAAGCGGGAGAGAGTCAGGAAGTTACGTTTGAGATTCCGGCTTCATCCCTGGCCTTTGTCGGGCGGGATGGCCGGTGGCGTCTTGAGGAGGGGGATTTCCGTATCAGTTGCGGCGGTCTTTCCGCCTTGGTTCACTGTGCGGAAACCAAGGTTTGGGAAACACCGAATATTTGAGTGGACGCTATTACTTGAAATTGAATCTTATGTCCGCCGGAATATTCACAGAGCGGAGGTTCCACAGGTCTTCATCGTAGTCTTCCCCGCGTTTCGAGTACTTGCTCTCAAACGCCAAGGCACCTTCACGGTC